>Ga0315281_10000555_pt1 | contig 52212 bp, 53 predicted proteins | sample YL17G07_0_MG_FD_204540 | JGI IMG/M metagenome (GOLD analysis project Ga0315281, IMG submission 204540) | Sediment microbial communities from Yellowstone Lake, YNP, Wyoming, USA - YL17G07_0 | ecosystem: Environmental > Aquatic > Freshwater > Lake > Sediment | place: USA: Wyoming | collected...
CGCCCCGACTGGGAAGGACACGACCCACAAGCCGCAAAAGACGCATGGAGCAAGACGTTGAACTTCCTATCCCAGTTCAAGCAGTAATGCGCTAAAACCCGGACTTGTCCTACGCAAGGACGAATCTGGTGAGGAATTCAATCTAAAGAATAATCATGTTATTTTCAGCCTTGGAAACGGCAACTCCTGAATACAAGTCACCATGCGTTGTAACATTGCGACTGAATTACATTGAGTGAATTTGTGTCTGAGAGAGGCGAACTTCTCATTCTGGGGCGGCGGCATGTTGCCATAGACGCGGAGGCCTTGTGTCGTCATCTTGACAGTTGTGTGGGAAAGCAGGTTGCTGAGGTTCTTATGAGCAATCACGAGACCCGGAAAGGGAAGGAGGACGTTGCGGAGATGCGCCGAGAGAATCCGCAGCACTCTGTTTCACAGATTCTTGATCGCCTTATCGAAGAAGATCGCATCTCTGGCATGGGAATTACAAGAATCAAGGTTCCAGCGTCTGCTTCAGATCCAGTTACTGTGGAAACTGATAATCCTGCCGTAGTAGGTACGGATGGCGCTGCAAAGGCACTAGTATTCTCCTATTGGGCAGGGGCGCTAAGCGCACTCTTCGGGAAGGAGCATGAAGTTACCGATGTCATTTACGACCAGCGCAGTAATCAATTACGAGGTAGATTGGTTTCGAGGTAACGTGAGTTGCATGCCAGTTCAGAATGCATGTATCGCCAACAGAATTCCAAAATTAAGCATTGTAGGAAAATGCCATCTCGATACTTATAGAACCGGTCTTGGGCGCTTTCCAGATGGATGCAGAAGCGTTTATTCATGAAATGTTCAAGGCGGAATCCACAATCCGCTACATCGCTGTCGTCGACACCGAATATCACATTTTGGCCTCCAAGCAGCGCGAAGGAGTCCCATCCCTCACCTCGGAGGAAACGGAACGCAACTTTATGTCGATAATTCCTCAGATAATCGTTGACTCAGTGAACAAACTAACCCCATTTCTCGGAGATGTTGGGGGCATAACCGCCCACTACCAGAACGCCTTGTTGATCTTCTACCGCATTGAGAACCTTATCGTGATCATTAGTTTCCAACCCGAACAGGCAACCCCATTCTACGACAAAATCACGGAAGCGTTTAGGAAGTTGAGCGCGAAACACCTTACTTGAATTGTATTCGATGGAAGCTTAGGTGGGAATGCACAATCCCACCGTTTTTCGTGTATGTATGCACGCTCTCATGTACTAGAAGCCGCCAGTCTCTTTAGAACTCTGGGTATCTGTTCCCACCGTTCAACTCTGAAAATCCTGGGCATTTCTGGGGATTTTCTGTTCCACGGCTGTGAGTAGAGGATGCCCTTGCTGTCCAATCTGGACGCTATGAGCGACATGAGGTCGGCCGAGTCGTCGATGTACACTTCATAGTTCAGTTTCACTTTCGCCTTTGTGCTCGCCGTTCTCACGAACTTATCATAAGGTATGTGGTATTCTTGGAGCCATAGGTTAGCGTACGGTACGGTTTCTTCGCTACGGCCGGTCACAATATCCACTTTCCCGAACTCCTTCAACAGTGCCACTTTGTCCGTTAGCCTCTCTTCAGTTGGAGGGATGGTTCGCCATTGGAGCCACGCTCCGTCAAGCGTTCGAAAGAACTCTTCTACGGTTATGCCGGCTATCTCCCATGCATTCCATTGAGTAAATGAGTCGACAGTGAACCGCGTCGAGTGTCGCGCATTGAGGATCCTGCAAAACGTGACCATTGTATCGGCTAGGACGCCGTCCAAGTCTAGCGCAATTCGCATTTTCAAACTCACCAGCCAGGTTGCGGTATCTTCACGACGCTTGATTCAGAAATCCGTCTGCCTTCAACCGTTCTATAGTTGAAAGAAGCAGGGTCTGGTTGATCGAGAGATCCTGGGCCGCTTGTGATATGGAAATTGTACCCTCCCGAGCTACGATATAGTCCAATACTCGCCCGTCGAGACCGCGCGGCTCTGTAGTCGTCGGTGGAGGTGGCGCAGTCTGTGGAGTCGTCGAACGGGGTGCTCCGCAACTCGGGCAGACCTGGACCTGGCTTGGATAGCTTATGCCACAATTGGCGCATGGCTGTTGCAGAACCACGTTGACGGGATAGTAGGTTACGTACCGCTGCGTCTTCGGCCTGAACTCATCGTGAACACGTTGAATCCCAGCTCTCACGTTTCTCTCCAGAGAGTGCAGAGCATTGGTTAACTTCGGATGTGTCCGAGGATAGCCGCAGAACGTACAATAGTACCTGTAACCATCGTAAGTCAGCACGTATCCGCAGCGTGGACAACGTCCGCTTGGTCGCAAAGCTTCGCCAGCTAAGGGTTTGCTTCCTCACGTTTATCGATTACTACCGACTTTCCGCAACCTAGGGCATTGACTCCACGGTCATGACTTCCGCATGAATTCGCTCCAAGTAAGCATCCGGCATCAAGCCTTCTCGTTTAGCGAGTTTGAGAATTGCATGTTCGACACCTGTTCCATGCTGAATTGCTTTCTTGCGACGCCAAGCAATTTCTTTAGGTAACCCAAGATTCTGACCCACGGTTCGAAGGATCCACTTCCTCATCAAATCATTTTCCCGCTTCACTTTCAATTCAGACGGAATCGTCAAAGAAAACTTGACCACATCCAGATCTGTGAATGGCGTGCGCAATTCAACTCCGAATGGCGCAGTAGCCTGATCATCTCTCTCATAGTTCACACTGTAGCTTTCAACAACACTTCGGTACAGCTCAGATTCCAGTGCCGCTCGACCCCGACTATCTAAGGTCTTTGCGTACTTGTAGTATCCGCCGTAGAGTTCGTCGCTTCCCTGACCGCATAACACCACTCTGTATCCGCGGCGTGCAGCCACCTCCGCAGCCCAATGAAGGGGGATGGCGATGCTGACTTTCATGAGGTTTGGTTCTTCGATCAGCCAGACTACGCGGCGCAAATACTCCGCAAGAGAGTCTGGGCTGAATGTCTCCATTGTGAGCGGAAGGCCGATCTGTTTGGCATAGCCTTCAGCAGAGCTCAATTCCACGGCGCCTGGAAGGCCAACGGTAACGAGTTCCACTGAGACGCCGGTCTCTTTCGCTAGAGCTGCCGTTAGACTACTGTCCAGTCCGCCGGAGAATGCGACGGCAACTCCATTGTTATTCTTCACTGTGCGTTGGATGGACTTTCTCAACAAGCCTGCCAGTAGGGATGAGGCGCGTTCCATCGTCAGAGTGCTGCTGCGGGAGGTGCGAGAGAAGCGAGTCAAAACCGACTCCGACGTTCCGTTTGAATTGACTTTGTAGAGTTGACCTGGTGGAACTCCTTGTACGTCTGTCAATCCTATTTTCCAGAGTGCTTTTCTCTCTGATGCAAAGGCAGTTAGCCGTCGATTGTGTGCACAAAACAGCGGTTTGAATCCTACCGGGTCCCTAAAAGCATAGAGACTTTTCCTATAACTGAATAGAATTGAAAATACACCGGGCTCACGCATTATGTTTGAAACGGCTGTTCGTGGATTCGATTTCGAGATGAGTTTGCGTAGGACGTATTTCCCCTGTCCAGTTTCGGGTTTCATGTAGAGAGAACCGTTAAGAGCAAGCGTCTTTCCCGCAGATTCCATGAAATGCGAATCCGGATCGTAATGATCGCAGTATCCGATCCCTATCTCGTTATGCCTTGGATCTTCCAGAACTGTGATTCTTGTTTGGTTACCTCGGTGTCGCAATGATCTGAGCATGTGTTCAATGAGCCCTCGTGTGTCGTCAGGCTGCTTTGTGAAGACGCCTACGAGAGCTCCCAAGGTTTGTCGTTCTGGTTGTGTTCTAGCGCTTTTATATGAACTGTGACTGTATGGTGTTTTCTGTGTCTGAGTTTGCCCATTCTACCGATCGACACGGGTCGTTACGGCAGCCCTGAGGTTCGTCGAGTATTCGAAGAGGAGAATCGTTTCCAGAAGATGCTTGACGTTGAAGCAGCCCTTGCGTGGGCGAGAGCGCAAGTCGGCGACATACCGCGCGAGGCTGCGGAAGAGATTGAACAACACGCCTCGACGAAGCTCGTGTCAATTGATCATGTTCACGAAGTCGAGAAGGTTGTGGACCATGAGATAATGGCGCTCGTCGATGTCCTTTCCAGTGTCTCAGGGAAGAGTGGCGCGTATGTGCACTTCGGCGCCACCTCTTCCGACATACTTGATACTGGACTCGCCTTACAGATGAGGGAAGGACTCGGAATAATCTCGACGAAACTCGACAAGCTCGAGGAGGTGTTGATCGGGCTGTCAAAACGCCATCGTGACACCTTGATGATCGGGCGAACTCACGCTCAACATGCACTACCTATGACTGCTGGTCTCAAGTTCGCAGTATGGCTGCGAGAGACCAGCCGACATATTGAACGGCTAGATCAATGCAAGCCACGGGTTCTAGTCGGGAAGATGAGCGGCGCAATAGGAACCATGGCTAGTTTGGGGAAGAACGCGCGGCAGGTGCAGGATCTAGTAATGAAACGGCTTGGGCTCGGGGTACCGGAAGTCACGAGTCAGATAGTACAGCGGGACAGATACGCGGAGTTGATCTGTCTATTCGCGATGATCGCGAGTTCAATGGACAAGTTCGCTACGGAGATACGAAACCTCCAGCGGCCCGAGATCGACGAATTAGCAGAACCATTCAGAGTCGGAATGCAGGTCGGAAGTTCCACGATGCCTCAAAAGAAAAACCCTTGGCGGAGCGAGAATATTTCGAGCTTAGCAAAGATGGAACGGAGCCTAGTTCCTCCCACGCTTGAGTCGGTTATTACATGGCATGAACGTGATCTCTCGCAGTCGGCATCTGAGAGGTTTGTGATTCCAGAGGCTTTCATTTTGATGGACCACATGTTGAATTCGATGACCCGAATTCTCAGCGGCTTACGCGTGAAAGCGGATCGCATGCTTGAGAATCTGGCGAAATACAAGGATCCAATGATGTCCGAGTCAGTGATGATTGCTCTCGTGCGGAAAGGATTACCGCGCCAGGAAGCGCACAGGCTCCTGCAGCAAGTGGTGTTCGAAAGTGAGGACAAGAAACAGAGTTTCCACGACGTACTCCTGAGCAATCTGACCGTCAGCAAGTATCTGACGGAGGATGAAGTGAAGGCGGCTCTCGATCCGAAGTTGTACATTGGTATGTCAATGGAGCTTGTCGACGCGGCAGTCGAGAAAACCATAGCTGAACGACGCAAACGAGGTCTGCCAAGCTAAGCAATGCTAAGCTAAGTACTGACAAAATCTCAATGGATTTGGAGTTCATAAAAAATCGTCGTGCATTACTGGGAAGTCGAGTTCTCGGTACCTGTTCTCAGCGTTCGTCTTCACGATAGTCTGTCAGAAGGCTCTGCTCAGTAACTTCAGTCGACTTTGATTTCAGTCTCTCCCATTCTTCGGCCTTTATGATGCCGCCAACTTGTTCCTTGATCTTCTTTGCGAGAGTGGGGCCGATCATTGGGACATTCATCAGGTCCGTTATTGAGACATGCTTTAGCTCTTCCAGCGTCCTGTAGCCCGCATTGTACAAGGCTCGGGCTCTGACTCGACCTACGCCTTCCAGTTCGACTAGGGGTACGAGTTCGGGTTTTACTCCCTTGGCGCAGCGGACTTGAAGCTCGTAAGTGGGTTTCAGTAGGTCCTTATGGCCGAATAGTTCAGCGAGTTGGTAGGTTGCGTGTAGAAGCCATTGCGCCGTGTTAACCATCCGCACAATATCGCCGGGTTCAACCTTGTGCACTTCGAGTATGGCATCCTCGGTGGTTTCGTTGATCCATTCATACAGAACCCTTGCACACTTGATCTCAGCCAAAAATTCTTCATATGTAATCCCGTTGGTGTCCCCGTAGAATTCTGGGACCTCGCACATGAATTCGTCCTCATGCTCCTTGGCGAAGAGGTCGAGCATCTCATCTTCCCCACGACGAGGATACAATCTGGGTGCAATGTCAGGCGTTCTTGAGATTAGATGAAGAAAGCTAACCTCAGTCACGCTTTTCGCACGAGTATAGAGTCCGTCCCGCAGAATTACCGCGGAGACTGGATCTATGTAAAGTTCTGAAACGCGGCGGCCGAACTTGGTTGCCTTCAAATCCTCCCCGTCAAACTCAACCATCTGCTCTCTGTTCAGGAACGCTAGGATATCTCTGAGCTTTGATTTGATCATCTTTGGATCGTACTGGAACGCGTAAAAGGTCTTCGCGAAGAATTCGACTAAGCCTTCTTCACTGTTTGCGAAGCGCGTTGCGATAGTGGCGAGCACGTGAGGCCTGAGTACCTTCTCGGCTCCCAGCTTCGACCAAATTCTCTCCGGCTCGGCGAGCGCATAATTCTTGAGCAAATAGTCCTGCTCGTCCTCTGTTCTAGCTATTAATATGGCTTCGCCGAACTTATCATATTTCGGTCGGCCTGCTCTTCCACAAAACTGTTTGTACTCTAGCACTGAGATCGGGTACCGCCCGTAGCCTGGTTCATAGCGTTCATAGCTGCTGATCACAACTGTCCTAGCAGGGAGGTTAACGCCCGCAGCCAAGGTCGGTGTGGCTGAGAGAATCTTCAGCCGCCCAGTTTTGAAGGAATCTTCAATGATCCTTCGGTGGCCTCCCGGTAGACCTGCGTGGTGAAACGCCACTCCATTCAAAACCTGTTCCGCCAGTGTCTCGCTCAACCGTGTTCTCTCGCCGGTCGAAAGAATGCGTTGAGCAATGTTCTCCAAGCCTCTCCTATCCGGTTTGGGCAGCTGCCTGCGCAACAGGGCGGAGGCTTTCTTCCCCATCTCAACCGCCAGCCGACGAGTCTCAGCAAAGATTAGTACCTGGCCGCCTTCGCTGACAACGTCGAGTGCAGTACTGAAGACTGGGTTGATGTCCGTTCGCGAGATGAGTCTGGATGAGCCGTCTTTGAATTGGATTTCTCCATCATAGTATACGCCTTCGCGGAGAGGGACTGGTCGCCATTCAGTCGTGATCGGAATTGCGTTGAGCCATTCTGCCATCTCGGCTGCGTTCTTGACCGTTGCGCTCAATGCGGCGATCTGAATGTGAGGGTTGATCTTCAGAAGTCTGGTTAACACGACTTCTAGAGTCGGTCCTCTATCTGCTTCCGTGATCAAGTGTACTTCGTCCGCAACAACGACAGATACGTCCGCTATCCACGGCGAGCGATGGCGTAGAAGGGAATCTGCCTTTTCGTTGGTTGAGATTATTATGTCGTAGTTTGCTAGATAGATGTCGGAGCTGTCATAGTCTCCGCTAGTAACTGCAATCCGCACCTTCTTACCGGGACTCTTCTCCACGGTTCCATACTTCTGGAAATCTTCGTACTTTTCGCTAGCAAGCGCTCGAAGGGGCGTGAGGTAGAGTGCCTTTCCGCCTTTCTCAAGAATGGATTTCAGGATGACGAGTTCAGCGATCAGCGTCTTCCCTGATGCAGTTGGACTTGCGAGGACTATGTTCTTGCCTTCTAGGGCTCCGGCTTTGATCGTATCCTCTTGCGGGGGATAGAGCGTATCGTATCCAGCTTTCGACAGAACTGCCTTTACAGAATCTGGAATAGGTAGCTCCTCGATCCGCAATGGTGAGAGACTTCCGTCAGGCGGCAGTTCGCTTCAAGTGATTTGGTTTAGGTGAATAAAGGATTCCCTCTCTGACCAGCTGCTCAACTAGGCGTCTTGCTTCATCGTCTGTAATGTCCACTTTCCGTGACAGCGCCTGATATAGTGTTGAGTCCTCGACTATTCCGAGTTGCTTCTCTAAGTCAGCGAACGTGGTAAGCACAACCTGCATTTTGTCCCTAAGGCTCTTCGGTTTGCCGGTCATGATCACGTCAATGTCGATCTTGCCTGTTGTAGTATCGATTCCCACGTCTTGGAGGGATAGTGTCATCAATCGAACTATCGCCCGTGTGTCTTCTACCTCAACTTTGTCTCTGAGGAAGCTTCTGGCACGTGCCTCGACCAGTCTAACTAGGGCCTCTAGCTGTCGTGGTGTAATGGCGATGGGTGATTCCGTGGACCCTGACATGGAGCGCATCTTAAGGTAGTATTGGCGGAGTTCATTGACCGCCTCTACAGTAAGGCCCGGTTCAATTCGCTTCGCGTATGCAATATACTTGCGAAGAATCTCCGGCAGGAGAGGCGGCTCTTCTGGAGGAGCTTTCATACGGTGCAGAGTGAGAATGTGATCTGACATTCGACTATCGGAATCAGGTTCGGGGACATCCTTCATGATGAACAGGAGATCAAAACGTGACAACAGCGTCACAGGCAGACTGATGTTATCAGTAATGTTCCGGTAGGGATCATACCTGCCCAAACTGGGGTTAGCTGCAGCCAAGACTGCTGCCCTAGCGTTGAGGGTTGCCACTATGCCTCCTTTGGCAACGCTTACCGTGTGCTGTTCCAGTGCTTCGTGAATCGCCACCCTGTCCTCTGGCCGCATTTTATCTATTTCATCGATGCAGGCGATTCCTTTATCAGCCAAGACTAAGGCGCCCGCTTCCAAAATCATACCTCCAGTTTTTTCACGAACCACGGCGGCAGTCAGACCCGCTGCTGTGGTACCGCGCCCGCTTGTGTAGAGTCCACGTGGCGCGATTCTGGCAACATACTGAAGTAACTGGCTCTTGGCCACACCAGGGTCGCCGACGAGCATGACGTTGATTTCGCCTCGTATCGTGATGCCGTCCGGCAGGTGTTTTGGTACTCCTCCGAATAGTAGGTATAGGACGGCTTCCTTGATGTCTCCGTAGCCGTAGATCGATGGAGCTAGCGACGCTATGAGCTTGCGATGAATGAACGGGTCCTTCGAAAGCTCGCGAATCAGCCTCTCGTCTTCGGGGGTTATCTCGACGACCTCAATTTCCTTGCCAACAACGTCAATGTAGTTTGCGTCGAGTAGGAGATCGAATGTTCTGAGTCGAGTTTTGCGCCCAACGAACTCTTGCTGAGCCCTAGCTATTCCGATTACTGAGACCCGGTCGCCCGGTCGTGCAATATCCACGAGATCCTCAGATAATCGAATGTCCATTGCCCTGGGCAATTGGCCGGGAGGTAGATCCTCAGGTCGTTCTTGAATTCGAATCTCCTGAGAGTTCATGAAGGTGGACTGCTTTTCCATGAACTCGAATACTTTTGAACGGCAGTGAGCGCACACGCCCGGTCCACGCATCAACGTTCCAGCCTGCTCCACGTAGCTCATGGCGTTGCATTTGCGACATTGGAACGCCGCTTTGATCAGGAGTGGTTTAACCGATGTCGAACGCACGATTATTCCGTCAATAAGCAGAAGCCTGCCTATGTTCTCTGATCCTATCTTGCGAAGGTTATGTCGTTCCGGGAGTTTCCTGAACCTAACGCGAAGTCGCTTAATGACCTCAGCGTATTCGGGGTCCTCGATCTTGAGCTGTGCCCAACCGCTCCGGTCTAGATATTCCAGATATTCGTCTGGCTTGTCGAGGATAGAACGCGCAAGGTCAGGGTCGTGGGCGATCAGATCTTCGAAGTCGACCAGCAGAGACTTTGAGCCTGCTAATGCGACATTCCCTAGCCTCTTTCTATACTTGTATTCGTCATCAGCTCTAAAGGATCGGAGGAAGTCCTGAAACTTCTCCTCTGGGTTCTGGAGCGTTGTCAAGCCAACAACCCTTCCTCAAGCAGTTTCAACTTCCACTCATGAACCGTCTTATTCAGAACCGAGTAGAGAGCGCGCTCTTCATGCGTCAATCCCTGGATAAGCTCTTCAGAGGGCGTGGGAGATGCAGCCAGCGAGACTATTTTCCTGATCCGACAATTCACAATGTCCCGCACAAGACTTTCAGTTTTTTCCAGTTCACGCAGCTTTACTTGATCCTGTTTGCTTGCCTGCTTGAGTTCTGTTAGGTGGCGTCGAAGCATGCAGTAGAACGTCGCCTGAAGGGAGGGTATCTGTCGAGATGCAGGAATCGTCTCGCGCCAATGTATCTTCGACAGGGAATTGTAGTTGAGAACATCCTCTTCTCTGAATCTTGCATATCCAAGCTTAACAAGTTCTCCCGCAGCCCAATATGGAACTTCAGTCTCCTGCCCCACCTTAACTGTGGATAATTTGCTCATTCTCGGCATTTCGGGGATCTCACGTGTAACTACCACTCTAATTAGAGAGTTTTCGAAATCGAAGTCTATGTCGTCGACTGTCATCAAAACTTCAGCCAAGAATGAACCACCAGCTCTCTAGCGCCCCCAACTCTGGAATTTAAGTCCTCTATCGAGTTCTTCATTCTAATTAGTCGAAATTTCCTATGGAAGTATCTTGAGTGACTGGCGTTGCGACAGGTGGATGAAAGTATCCCACCCGCTCTACCGTTCGAGTATTCTCCATTCGATTTTGGTGGGCCAAGACTTTTCAAGGACTGAGCTAGACTTGCTGCACTGGAAATGAGTTCAGTTACTGGACGGAGAGAATCGAAGTGTCAACTCAAACTGGATTAATGTGGATCGAGAAGTATAGACCGAAGACTCTGGACGATGTAGTCAATCAGAAGGAGACAATCGAAGGCATCAAAGCGCTCCTCAATACGCCCTCGACAATGCCTCACCTCTTGCTTTCAGGTCCGCCGGGCACGGGTAAGAGTTCAGTTGCTCTCTGCATCGCCCGACAACTAATGGGAGAAAACTTTCGAAGGCTGGTCCTGGAGCTGAACGCTTCCGACGAGCGTGGCATTGGTGTTGTGCGTGAGAGAATCAAAGGTTTCTCTCAGATAATCCAGGCAACTCCATCAGGCGTTCAATTCGGTTTAGTAATCCTTGACGAGTCAGATGAAATGACGAGGGACGCTCAAACGGCTCTACGTAGAATTATGGAGACGTCATCGAGAACCTGTAGATTCATTCTCATATGCAATTACCAAAGCGGCATAATTGAGCCGATCCAAAGTCGATGCTCGGTGTTTCGGTTCAGGCTCCTTGACGAGAAAGACGCAGTTGAGCACTTGCTGAGGGTCTGTAAAGCTGAGAGCGTGGACGCTGATCCGAAGGCCGTCGAGCGGATTTTCCAGCTATCCGGAGGCGATTTGCGTAGCGCCATTAACTATCTTCAGGTTGCCGCTATTCGATCGAAAGGCGCTAAACTGGATGTTTCGATTGTGGAGAAGGTTGTTCCGGTCGCAGAGAATGAATTGATCCGCAACATGTTGGGTCTTGCTCTGAAGGGCGAATTCATCAAAGCTCGCGATGTGATGTACGAGTTGATGGGCAAGCATGGACTTAGCGGGCGCGAGATAATCAGAGGAGCAAACCGAGAGGCCGTCCGCATCTCCGGACTGAGCGGCCAGGGGCAAGTTGATGTTGTTCGTGCGCTTGGGGAATGTGACTTCAGACTTACTCAGGGAGCAAACGAGGACATACAAATCAGCGCAATGTTAGCTCAGCTAAGCTTGATTGGGAGAAAGTAGACCCCGCTTGTCCGAAGCCGTCGCTTGGACGGAGAAGTATCGTCCAACAACCGCTGCGAGCATACTAGGAAACGAGGAATCAGTCGCAAAATTCAAGGAATGGCTTGGACAATGGACTGGGAAACATAAATCGGCGAAAACCGCTTGCCTCCTAGTGGGTCCACCCGGTATAGGTAAGACATCACTTGCTCGGGCGGCAGCCAATGATTTCCACTACCGGATCGTTGAAATGAATGCAAGCGACGTCCGCACGGAGAAGACCATTGAGGCCGTTCTTGGACCCACGCAAACCTCCGTAACTCTAGACAGCTTCTCGGAAGACGCACGGAAGAATCTCATCCTCATAGATGAGGTGGATGGTGTCTTTGGACGCGAAGATCGAGGCGGCCTGGGAGCGATTCTGGATGTCATCGAGAAGTCACCCGTTCCACTCGTCCTCACTGCAAACAATACGGATAACGACCGCTTCCTTGACCTATTGAAAGCCTGTCTCGTGATTGAACTCGTCGAGGTGCGCCCTAGACTTCTCGTGGCCCTAATCAACCACATACTGACGAAGGAAGGCAAATCCATTCCACAAGAACAGGTCAGGACAATTGCTGAGAACAGTCACGGAGACATACGGTCAGCAGTCAATGACATTCAGTCCCTAGCGGGAAACGGGACCTCGGCCATTGTCTCTTCCCGAACGAGGGAGCTCGACGAGGTGGCGACCGTGAAAGGCCTGTTTGATTCGGAGGGCGTGGGTGAAGCACGGAGGATTCTTGGAGAGTCAGAGATACCGATGTACCGTGACGAAATGCTGCTTCTTCTGCATGACCTATTGCCATACGTGTACACTACGCCCATCAAACTCGCCAAAGCATACGAAGCGGTATCAAGGGCCGACATCGGATACGGAAGAATAAACGCAAATCGTTCCCGCGGTATGTTGCCTCCCCCTTTCAATATTCCACGGCGAGACCAAGTTCCGAACTGGAGTCTATTGCCTTTCGTTATCAACGAGATGGCTTCAGTGGGTGCCGAGAAAGTTGACAACGATGTGGAACATGCCTTAGAGGTAGCACCCAGAGTCTCACAGAAAGTGGCTGATCGTTACCAGTACCGCCTTTGGCAGCTGGATCGTGTCTGTGCTAGGGTTGGCAGAGCATGCCATACCTCCAAACGAAAGGCACTCACAGATATCTTACCATCACTTGTGTCCGTTTTTCGAGAAGATGCGAATAGGGGCAGAATGATCGCTATGAGCCTTGAACTTGAGGAGCGGGACATAGACTTCCTATTATCTGAAGCAACAACGGAACGGGCACTCAAGGGGCCTGAAGAACTCCTAGACCCCTCAGGCTTCAAGTTGCCCTACATGGGGAAGGACAAATTCATTCAACTCATGCGTGCTGGACTCAATTACGATCGCAAAAGTGGAAGATTCGTTGTCCGACGACTGGATAACTTGGAGTCGGTTGAGGAAAGCGTAGCACAGATAATCTCAAAGCCCGTACGCTTCAAGCGCCCCGAACAAATAGCGAACGCTAGCGAAGAGGAGAGCGAGATTGTCAAAGAGTGCTACGTTGACGCGAAAGCAGTGCCGTGCGCGAAATGTGAGTTTGTCGAAAGCTGCCCAACACACATACTCACTGGTCTGAAGTTCTGCTTATGCGACGAGAGCTTGGCTGATCCCAACACGTACAGTAAGTACATTGAAAAGAACATTCCAGCGGTACCGGCACTGGCAAAGCAAAAGCCCGTCAAGCGAACCAGATCGCGAAAGAAGACTTGAACCTACGCTGAAAGTTGCGTGAAGATCCACATCTGACCTACCCACACGAAAAAACGTAGTCGAGAAAAAGAGGAAGGATAGGGCGGATGGACTGATGCCTGTGTTTCGACTTCTACTTTAGGAATTTTGATACGAATGGTGATGTGTCGCCTTGCCGCATGTAGTGGCCTGATGGACCTTCTCCCAGGAATTCGCTGAACCATGATTCATGCTCCACTTCCTCATTCAGAATTGCTAGGGATAGGTCGTATGTGCGATGATCTTTGCCTGCGGTTATGTTGCAAACATGTGAGTATCCGGCTACTGCGCATCTTTCAGCATTCACCAGCACCGTCAACATTGCTTTGATGTCGGTTGGGTCTTTGGGCAGCCGGGCCGGGGGACATGCAGTAAGGTCGTGGAATGTTTTCATGTCGTCTGGAAGCTTCCCGCCAAGTTCGTATATGCGTGGGACGAGGGCTTCGAAGTGATTGCGATCCTCAATTCGCGCTGTCTCAGCGAGTTGCTTGATTCCTTCTCCTTCCAATCCGATTAGATTGCACCGTAGAATTGTGTAGTAGTAGAATGTTGTTAATTCCGCGGCCGCGTTTCTGACCAGTAGGTCGAGAAGTTGATCAACGTTTACGCCAGCCTTCACCACCATCTCGCGCGCTACTCTAACCATAATTTCACCTCCTTCTCATGTTTCTGGAATGGTGTCTTCGGTCAGAGGGAACGTTGATGCCAAGCTAGATTCAGCGTTCTTTCTCAAGATAGTAAAGCATGAATTTTTCCGTGGACGGTTTGGGATTTACGAGTCCCGTGGGTTCAATTACCGGTTCCAGTCTTATCGGAATAGCGCTGTCGGGGAGTTCGATCGCTTTATCCTTCCGAACCTCGACAACCCTCAACTTGCTCTTCATATCCACTCAAGGTGGTCTCAGTCAATAAGCGGATGGATAGTTTTCGGCCGACTGCTACATCTGATAATCATACATCCCAAATCGCAGGGAGCTTTACGTCGGTTCAAAAGGGTCTCCAAATAGTTCTGAAGGTAAAGGGCATCCCCTATCCAGCAATCAATAGGTCGTCGTTCATAGTGTGTGCGAGTCGAGTAGTGCGAGCAACGGGATTTGAACCAGAACACATCGCATTAGGCACGGTCGTCGGGTCAAGCACGAATGAATGACGGTCATGATGAGCGAACTGAGGTCTATTTGTTCGTCTCTGGGTGCTCTCTGATGACTCGGATCATATGTCCTAACTCGGGCAGAATCAACTGTTCCATGGCCGTCTGAACGGCATCTGGAGACCCGGGTAGACAGAATAACATTCTTCCTTTCACCAAACCCGCCAGAGCTCGGCTCATCATCGCCGCTGCACCTATTCCGTCATAGCTGATCTTCCTGAATAATTCCCCGAACCCGGGGATCACTTTCGTCATCATAGGAGCTGTGCTTTCGATCGTGACGTCTCGCGGAGACAACCCTGTCCCACCGGTTATGATTACTGCGTCCACGGTCTTCGTCGCGAGGGCTTGTTTCACCGTCTTTTGAATCATTGTCTTTGAGTCCGAGATGAGTTTGCGGCCCTCGATGCGGTGACCCGCCGTTAAAGCGAGCTTCTCGATTATGTCGCCGGACGCGTCTTCAGGTTTCGTGCCTGTGGAAAGCTCGTTGAATTTCGATGTGCTACATGTAACGATGTAGATTCCCAGGGTCTTTGGTGACGATGCCTTGTGGAGGTCTGGGATTCGGCTCATCTATCTTCGCTTTATTTTCTCTTTCACTCGTATGTAAGTGATCGCTGTCGTCGGGTATTGGCCTCTTTTGTCTTTCTCGTATTGTTTCGTCATATCCCAGATCGTGAGGAGGTAGGTCGAGACTGCCGTCAATGCCTCCATCTCCACGCCTGTCTTGGCTTGCCCTTTCACGTACGCTTCGACTCTAAGGAGGTTCTTGCTGAAAGAGTGCTCGAGTCTAATGGTTGTTATTGGAATCGAGTGGCAGAACGGAAGAATACTCGAAGTATTCTTCGCTGCCATAATTGCCGCAACTTCCGCTGCGGCAATCGCATCGCCCTTCTGAATCTTCTCTGATTTCAATCGAGAAATTGTCCCAGTTCTTAACTTGATCTCTCCGATCGCCGTAGCTTCACGCGTTACGACCTGTTTCGGCGAGATATCTACCATGGAAAAGCGGCGCATGGAACTTTCATGACTCCCTATAATCCTGTTTGTGGGAAGGGATTTAGCTATTCTGAAAGATTGCCGGTTCAAATCTTGACGTCCGCACAAAAACGGTCTTCTACAGTTCAGTATCGTAAAGAATCCTACGCGTCATAATGGATGAGGCAGGAGAAGACTCCGGTAGAAAGGTTATATTCTAATTGTGTTTAATCGCTCGCGGAGCACAGGACAGTTGGCAGATATTCTAGGCACTATAATTCATCTAATCATAGCCGGTATAATTGGCGGTATTTTCGTTTGGCTCGCGGGTAAGGCTCTTGGGGCTCCGAAGGCTACGTACTGGCATGGCATTTTGACTGTTATTTCGGCAGTCATACTCACTGACATCATCGGTTTCTTCTTGGGCAGCATGGGCTGGCTGTCAATCATAATTGAACTCGTCGTTATCCTTCTGTTGATCAAGCACTTCTTTGGGGTGGGTTGGGTCAAGGCAATTGTAATAGCAGTTTTGGCGGTCGTCATATTGGTGATAGTTATTTTTGTCCTGGCGTTCCTTGGCCTCGCATTCGCCGCTACGGCACTCAAAGGCATGGTGCCTGGGATTCCAGGCCTTTGACAAACGTGTAACGTAAGTACGATTGGTTAGCTAGTTTACTGGTCGTCTTTTCCGCGTACTGGTCAGCGCTGCTTCCAATTGCTCTCGCATAGTCGAGGCGGGTATGTTCTGAAGACCTAGTAGTGTCGTTTTTCCTCGAACGCCTTCACCTGATTTTGAAGCTGCGATTACGCCTATGGCGCTTAGGCCGCGAGCGTATTTCCAGATCTGCGTGTGTTTTCTTGGTTCGTCGTTGTATTCCTCGCAGACCGCCTTGTACTCGCGTTCCACGGAGCCTATGCTGGCGTAGGCTTCCTGTGACTCTCCGAGAACTCTCGCCAAGGCTAGGAGCATGTATTTTTCGTGGGGCGATAGGGCGGCGATGTACTCGCCTCGCAAAGTTGGATAAACGCTTCCAGCAGCCTTCCGCACGTGGTCTGCGGAGACGCGTTTTGCGTCCTCCGAGTCAGCGTACTTACCGGCACGCCAGAGAAGCTCAATAGAGTACCGGGCGTCACCGCTCTGGCCTGCAATATCCGCTACAAGCTGAACGGCTTCATCGGAGACGGTGTTTTCTTTGAAGGCTAACTGGATGCGGTCTTCGAGTATTGACGTGAGTTGAGGAGGACTGTACTTGTCGAGTTTAACGATGTTCCGTTGCAGAGTGTCAAGAGTGCTCTTGTCGAGTTGTTGTAGGTATTCGAGTTCACGAAGAATACAGATTAGTGAGAGCCGTATCGGTTTGCCAACTCGTTCTTCTTGAATGCGGGTGAGGTTGTAGATTGGCGTCTGACCCTCTACCCGAATCAGGTGTTCAAGTTCGTCCAGTGCGAGTATGAGGTGCATATTCTTGTCGTCGAGCATGTCCATTAGGGTGTGGAGAAGTTCTTCTGGCGCGAAGCCGCGTTTCGGAAATTCGGGCTCGAACTGCGTCAAGACCCGTTTTATTATCATGAATAAGCTGCCTTTCGCTTCGCGGCAGTTCACATGGACATATTGGAGGTTGACTTTGCGGCTCTTTGCGGCCTTGATCAAATCCGTCCCGAAACGTTGCGTCAGAACCGTCTTGCCAGTTCCCACGTCGCCTGTTATGAGGACACGTTGGCTGATGGAGAATGGGTTCTCAAGTGAGAATCGGAAGAGTTGAGTGAGGAAACGCATCTGTTCGTCGCGGTGGGGAAGCGTGGGGGGCATAAATTCCAGCGAGAGGGGCCCTTCATCCTTGAATACGGTAGGCCTCGCTAACGTTTCCTTCACAATATCTGAAGACAATTGAAGGAGAGCCCCCTCTACTCTCGGCATGGCTTAGACCGTCCCGATCTTATGTGCTTTTGTTGCCTACGTGATAAAAGCAAGAGAGCCAAGTGAAACTGATTGATGGTTCCGCCGAGTCTCAGCCATGGTAAGCCTCTATGATTCTGTAGAGTTCATCACGCTCCGAGGGGCCGATCTCAGTAATAGTGCCATCATGCCTGACAAGTTTCCTGCCCATTCTCCGAGGCGTGAATGTGCCAATGATGCTTCCATGAATTCCCTTCTTCTTCAATCGTTGCAGGATTGAATTGCTTCTTCGTTTGTCGGCGGCTATCAGGAGGCAACCTGAACTCATCAATCTCAATGGATCTACGCCCAGTATGGAACAGATTCGCCTAGTTTCAGGTCGAATGTCAATGTTCGATTCGTGGATGTGGAAGCCAATCCTGGATGCCTCGGCGAGCTCCCAGATGCCTTGTAGTAAACCCCCTTCGGTGGGATCGTGCATGGCTCGTACTCCCCCAGCGCTGACCGCGGTCATGGCATCGTCGACTACGCTGATCAATCGTCCAAGCGATTTTCCTTTCGTCACTAGATTCGCGTTGGACTTTGTGCGAAGCTTGTGAGCGAAGTCTGCTGCAAGTATAGATGTTCCTTCGATACCAACACACTTCGTCATGATTATGACGTCGCCAGGGCGCGCGCCGTTGGACGTCACGAACTTCTTCTTTTTGGTGACCCCGACCATGCAGCCAACAACGATCGGTCTTCCAAGTCCTGGCGTAACCTCCGTGTGCCCGCCTGCAACTGCTACCCCTATCTCTTTTGCAGCTCTGTCTACTTGTTTCATGATTCCGTCCAGCATAGTTACTTCTGACTTCTCGGGAAGGAGTATGTCGCAGAGGAACCATCGTGGTCTGGCGCCCCGGCAGGCAATATCGTTGGCGTTGATGTGAACTGCCAGCCACCCTATGTCCGAGGTTGTGCCGGTCACCGGGTCCGTCTTAAGGACGAGAACATTGTCACCAAGAGATACCAGCGCAGCGTCCTCGCCTATCGAAGACCCTAACAGGACTGATGGATCCCTCTTGCCTCTGTAGCGAAAGACGTTGCGGACTAGAATGTCTGATGGGATTTTCCCGGTCCTGAATGATCGCATCGCGTACCCAAGTCTAGATATCACATCATGCTTTAAGTAATCAGGTTAGAGAATCTAACACTTGCATGTTGCGATCAATCGGAAGGTTGGATCAATGATCAAATCCATTGTTGATGTGGCTGTAGTTGTATCGAATGCGAGCAAATCCGCCGAATGGTACAAGGAAAAGCTGGGCTTAGAAATACGCGCCCAGGAAGGCCATTGGGTTACAGTAGCGCCGAAAGGATCTGGGCCTGTTCTGCACCTGTGCGAAATGACTCCCCTCGAGAAAGGCAACACAGGGATCTGCTTCCAAGTCGACGACATCGATAAGACGTACAAAGAAATGGGCGGCAAGGGCGTCGAGTTTACAGTCAAGCCGACCAAGGAAGAATGGGGCACCTACGCGATGTTCAAAGACCCCGATGGAAACGAATTCTGGCTAATGCCCGAATAGCACGTCCTACGATCCTAACCGTGCGTGTCTACCCTCCCATCCTTCTTTCCTCATCTACCCACATCCCTCTTGATTTGTACAACAATTCATTCTAAACGTATAGCGAGATGTTTCCTTGAACGACAATCGGTGAGAACGGTAGTCGCCAATGCAGGCTCCGGCAATCTAATGCCCGGTTCGGGAATGAGGGGAGTTCGTCGTGATTGACTTGGGCGATCATACAGCAGTTTATGCCCTTGTCTGCCTACCCTGCTCTGGTGTGGATGGTCCTCTAGTTGGCACTAGTGGAACTAATCGAGAATGTGCCGAAGAAACGCTATGCCTGCAAACCTTGTCCAAACCCAGACGCAGCTCTCGTCGGTTTCTGTTCAATATGTGACCTAGCGCCCTTCACGGAGAACGAGTGTTTTCAGTAAACGCCTCAGAGCAAACAGGCGCAATCCGCCGAACAAGCAGCGAATGCTGTGGACGAGCTCAATTTGATGCACATCGAAGTCCACGAGATCTTCGGCCAATCGTCGCCGCATTCGGACAGCATGTGACTCCACTTCAGTCCGCAACAACTCAACAGACTTTGAAACCTGACCCAACAACGCCAGACGCTATTCAATACCGACGGGATATGTGTGATTGCGGGCTCTCGCACTCAAGATCCATCTCACCTGGAATCAATTGGGCCAGACTCGTCATCGCCCGCCAAGAGAATTGCGTGTAGGCTCGCTAATTTGTGTATCCCCAAGACTATTCTGCAAGCAACATGCTCCACTGGAGTGACGTGAGCTTTCCTAGGAAGATTAGTGAAGATCGAGTGTTGAATCATGCTGGCGTTTAAAGTAATCCCGATAGGTTTCGAGAGCTTGGGCGTTCGTTCAATGTGTACATACATCGAAACGCCAAGTGTGAGAATCCTCATTGACGCCGGCGTCGCGCTAGGGCCACGTTTCAAGAAACTCCCGCATCCGATCGAGTATGAAGCGCGCGCGCAGTGCAGAGCGAGAATCAGAGAGTACGCAAGGAAGGCGGATGTGATTGTTGTTTCTCACTATCATAATGATCATCATACGCCCAACTACAGTGACCCCGTCTGGCTGGGAAGCAGCTTAGAGGAATCTGAACAAATCTACAGGGACAAAGTTGTTCTTGCGAAGGATTTTCGTAATGCGATAAACTTCAGTCAACGTAGAAGAGGGTGGATGTTTCAACGATTCCTCAAAAGGATCGGCTGTAAGTGTGAAGTTGCGGATGGCCGGGTCTTCGAGTATGGAGCTACGAAAGTCAAGATATCGCCGCCCGTCCCGCATGGTGAGGAGCAGGGTGAACTTGGATGGTTAATCATGACCACTGTGGAATCGAGTAGTGAAAGAATGCTTCACGCATCTGACGTTCAAGGTCCCATGTCAAAACAAACCGCGCGAATGATAATCAAAGGGAAGCCCGATCTTGCGATTGTTGGAGGCCCTCCTCTCTACCTGGAAGGATACAAGGTTGAGAAAGCCTCGATTCAGAAAGGGATCGAGAATGGATGCGAGCTGGCCGCCAAGGTTCCTACGTTGATCTTTGAACATCATGTTTTGCGCTCGGAGAACTGGAGAGACAGAACCAAACCCATATTCGACATGGCCGAGAAGGCTGGGCATCGCGTGCTAACCGGAGCCGACTACTTGGGCGTGAAACCCGACCTACTGGAATCTAGGCGTGAGCAACTGTATGAGAATAATCCGCCGTCAGAAGTTTTCCTGAAGTGGTGTGCTCTTCCTAGGGAGAAGAGGAGACTTCAGCCCCCGCCGGTCTAGTAGACTGAACTTAGATCGTATGATCAGGCTGAAGGTGTTAGACAAAACAAAAACGTTGTCTAACAAGATTCTTAGTTGAGAAAATCAGGGAAAGATGGGCGGACGAGTTTGCTCATAGCTAGGCACCGACAAGTTTGGTCGCTAACCTGAACTTTTTGCCACATTGCGGGCATGAGTAGTGTTGGATATGAAGAGCAGGTCCTCGTCCGTCCTTGGGATGCATATCCCATTCTTTCGCTGGACCAGCGACTTCGCCGCCACATTTCAGACATTTTACCAAGGCTTCTTCACCTCGTTATTGGGGGTGCTGCAGCCCGGTCGTGGGACATGTCAGGTGAACGTGTTTGATGGTGGTGTCACTCGACCATGCGCTTCTTCGTGACGCGATTGTGTGGTTGCTTGGTTCTTGTCCCAAGCGGCTGACTGCCGATTTGCCGGTATACGCGACTGATGGTATATTAATGTTCCGTAAATGGAACATTAATATACTTATTTGAACTGTTCACCTATCGGGAATCACAGGAACCACCTAACACCCGGTTCCGAGTGAGTGAAGCACACATCAATAGGAGGTAATGGAAACATGAACGGAAAATCCAAACAATTCGCTCTTGCTCTCGCCTCGTTCGCCATCGGCGCCGTAGTCGCAGGCGTTCTAGGAAACGACCAGGCACGTGCCAAGCTGGTTGAGGAAAGCAAGAAGCTAATGCAAAGATCGGCCTGAACCGAACTCTTAGATCAGGCCGTTCTTTCCACTCTACTTTTTCAAATCCCCCGAACGAACCCTCAACTCAACGGGGCTCCAGTTTGCATGTCGTCAAAGAGAGTCCAATTGATCCGGGAAGATTAGAGTGTCCTTAAGACCATTGTCACGAACGAACTTTCTCAACTCTTTATCAACGGTCAGAAGTTTGAGGTCGAAGTAACTCGAGCATGCATAGAGGATGTTGTCCACAATATCCTTGTGGCCTAGTCCGTACAGCTTCAGGCTTTCGATGAAGATTACTGGCTCTTCGTCGACCTTGAAGTACCGATGGCTTTTCAGTACACTCCTAAGCCCAAGCTCGATTCGATCCTGCAAATGCCTCTGATGGCCAACCGTTTTAGCAGCCACCCAAAGCGATTCGAGAATGCTGTATCGCGAATAATGAATCTCGACTTGGATCTCATCGAGTCTCTGAAAGGCCTTCGAGATCTCACGTCCAACGTCGATTCCCAGCGTTGGGAGAATGAACGTCGTGTCAAGTAGAACTCTTAGAGCCTCTTCGCTGCTCTTCAAGGCTGATTTCTTCCACTTGTTCGGGCTTGATTGAAGCGAGCTTTGTACCGGAGAGAGCCAGTTGGATTGGGTCATGAACATTTTCTAAGATGAGAGATGTTCCCGATACTCTCAGGAGCACATGAGTCCCCTCCTTCAGATTGAGGGCCTTTACAATCGCTTTCGGAAGGTACAGGGCGTACTTCTTTCCAACCGTCGCTTCAACTGTCAGAGTCAATTGCTCTTACCGGGCAAGTCTTCTTTTGCCAGGCATTTAACTTTTGACCTGACTTTCTCTTATATCTCAGATTTCTCCCGAAGATAGAGGTAAGACTTAATTCTACATTACAATGGGTTGGAGGCTTGCGGCGCGTGAGTGGGGCCTCCCACCCGTTGCGCCAGAGAAACCCCGGTGTCGGGAGGTAAACAAATGCGAAGTAAGAAGTCGATCTATCTAACCCTGACCGCTGTGTTAGCGGCACTGTATGCGGTGGGCGTAGTTTTTCTCGCCCCGATAAGCTTTCAACTCTTCCAAGTGAGGATTGCGGACGCGCTTCTGCCGCTTGCGATCCTGTTCGGCTGGCCTGCGATCATAGGCCTATCCATAGGCGCATTCGTAGCCAACTTCTTCGGAGGCCTAGGCCCCGTTGACATCCTCGGCGGCGCGCTCGCCAATTTCATCGCCACGTTCGTGGCTTGGAAAGTGGCCAATAATCGAGGAAGATCCAGGGTATTGCTCGGTGTCACCTTAGAAATCCTAGCAGTAACGCTGGTTGTGGGAACTTACCTAAGCTTCCTGTTTGGCATGCCAATTCAAGTCGGATGGTTAGGAGTCCTTCTCGGAAGCGTAGTCGCGATAGGGATCCTGGGCTCCACGCTGTTGTTCGCGCTTTCATCACGGAGAATGACTGCGATGCTCCGATCCTACGGACTGGCACAAGAGAAAAACACTGTCAAGGGATAAGGACAACAAGCCAGTTTCAGCTTCGGTTACCAATCAATTGATCACATGATGCAAAGAGGCGTATGAGCAGTGAATAGGAGACTGACCCTGACTTTGCCTGGAATCGTGCTGGTCGGCGCTGGGATTTGGCTAGTGGTGACCAATGTCAGCAAGTGCTTGTCCGAATCGTATCCATTGATCCTTGGTTCTCAGTGTCCCGCAGCATACATCGGACTTAGTGTCGTTGTTCTCCTTACACTCGGCTTGACTTCCCTAGCCATCAGCCTATCGCGGTAACTCAATAACGCTTCTTGCGCACACGACTAGGGGATTATTTCGCAACCATTGTATTTCGGATAAACGAAATCCCTGCGTTGAATCGCCCCCTGTTCAATGAGGGATTCTATCTCAGGCTTCACTTCTCGCAACCTCTCGACTAAACTGAAGACTGTCCCGCAAACCTGCCTGAATCCCTCATTTCCCCAGAGGTTGGTGGCATTTGCGTATAGACATCGCCCTCCGCAGATTGGCAAGATCTCGCATGAAGTGCATGGTTTTGAGACGAACACAGAATCTCTCAATCTTAGTGGAGACGTTTCGCTAATGTTTCCTAGGTAGAAATCCTTCAGCCCGCCCATTACTGGGCATGGAGTGATGTTGCCGTCGGTCTGAATGTTGAAGACGCACCATCCTGCTCCGCATCTGAGATGCGTTGATTCTCCGGAAAGCAGTGATTCCATCACGCCCACAAATGGGTATAATCGCCAGACCTCTCCTCTGTCTTTCATGTGGTTGACCCATGCTCGGATCAATTTTCCAAGTCTCGGGTTGTAGCTGAACTTGGCCCAATCGGCGAATCTTCGTTTTGGGTAATCATTCTGCCAGAACAACGCGTCCAGCTGCCAGTGAACAGACGAGATTGGGAACTCATTGTTCTTGATCAACGCCAGAACCTGCGCGTCGATGTCGGTGGCTTCTTCAACTGTCATCCTGGCGACGATCTCGCCTTCAAATCCGGCGTCACAAATTTTCTGTAAATTGCTCTCCACTTTCCGATACGTTCCCTTTCCCCTATAGTAGTCGGTTACGTCTTCATTGCCATCCAGGGAGACGAAGATGGATTCGAATCGGTTCAGGTAGTCTGGCTCTAATCTATCGAGCATGAGCCCGTTGGTTTGGATAACGAATCTTGCGGAGGGAACCGCATCGATGATCTCTCGGATCTTGTCGAGTCTAAGGAGCGGTTCGCCTCCGTAGAAAATCAGAACCGTCTGCTTGTCCCTTTTGAGAAAGTCCTGCAATGCATCGACATTGTAGGTCATCGATGACGGAACAGAGTAATCAATGGTCAGGTCATGAAAGTCGCTTCCGAAATCTTCGCACGACTTCCCATAGCAGTATCTGCATCGAAGGTTACAGTTGGTTGTTAGCGTGACATAGAAATTCATGCTCTGATTGCTCCACCAGGCGGGTTAACCCAGATGCCCAGAATCTTCTCAACTTCAGCTCGATTGACATCAAGTATCTCGATGATCTTGACGTTTGAATGAAGACCTGCAATCAACCTGACCTGAGAAGAGGATTTTCCGAATTTCTTTGCCAACCACTTGATAATCTCCTTGTTAGCCTTACCCTCTAAGGGCGGCGCAGTAACGTGTAGAGTGATTTCTCCGTCTGCTTCGATGATCAGCTTTGTCTCCGCACTGCGCGGCTTAACGTGTACTGTCATTCGAACACCGCTGGAAGACTCTTGCACTCGCATGTTCGCTGAGGCGCCTCAAGGTAATGGCAACGTTTCTGAGGCTAGAAAACAATTTGCGTTGGTATCATTGCGCGCAAATGGAGGATGGTGCAAGCTCGCTCAAGGGTGTTATCACCCCCCGGGGGGCTTATCACCTCAACTTTCGGCCTTTTCCATCTCTACTTTTTCACACCTCTCTTCTTACGGCAAGCCTTTTTTGGGCATACGGTACAGATTTTGATTTGCCCTTGCTACCTGCAACAGGTTCCCGTAACTGCCCGAAGTGTCCTGCGTGCGGCGGTTGCATGCAGAGATCAAACAACAGATGGTTCTGCTTATTCTGCAGGATCTACCTGTAGATGCATGAGAGCTCGCAACATTAATTGAACGGTAGCTCACTCCAATCGCGTTGACCACATCGCTAGGCCGTTGCCTCGGCTTCACCTGTCGGGAAATTGTTAAGTGCTCACTTCGGAAAGCTTCCACGTGCGACTCTGTTATACGCACAAGGAAGCAAGAACGGTTGTACTAACACTATATGCTGTACGAAATGTGCATTGCAAAGCCTCATAACAGGATTCTTCTCTCCTGTCTGCAGGAGAAAATTCGAAATGAACAGTAAAGCGGTAGCAAAAAGTACAGCTGCGCTTGCCATAATTGTAATAATCATCGGAGCCGGGCTGGTCGGAATCTACTATTACAGCGCCAAACCCCCAGCCACGGTCACCACAACTACCATGGCCCAAGGTCCTGTTCCAGACTTCGTAAAGACTTCCACATATGTCTATGAAAGCGGATATTCATTTCAGTACCTCGATCCAGCCATATCATACTTCAACTTTGACTCTGAGATCGAAGCCCAAGTTTACGAGAACCTACTGCGGTTCAATGGAAACAGCTCCAGTGAAGTAATTCCATGGCTCGCAGAAAGCTATCAGAAAGTGTCACCTATCCAGTACCAGTTCAAACTCAGACAAGGCATAACCTTCCAGGACGGCACGCCGTTCAATGCGAAGGCTGTCTGGTTCAGCTACAATAGAGTCTTGATGATTGACGGAACCTCTGGTACGGGAGCCCACGGAACACAATCAGCGTGGATCATCCAACAGATGCTCGATGCCAGCCTGTTCAGCTACTATACACCAAACCAACCCTACGACCCGGCTTGGGTTCAGAAGGTTCTTGCTTTGAATTTCATAGAGATCGTTGACCCATACACGATTAACGTTAACATCAAGAACCCAACCACACAATTCGACTACTTGCTCGGATCCGAGTTCACACCTGGCATTGTTTCGCCATCCTTTGTTGTATCGCATGACTTCCCAGCCGCATGCAAGACATCTGCTTGCGGCCCCGACGACATAGACTACACAGGCTACTTCAATCACATAGCTGGTCACGGAGAGGTGTCCATGAATTACCTGAGTATGCCCCAGAACGGAGCGAAGGCAGGTACTGGACCTTACTACTTGGACAGTGTCAACCCAACAACCTATGAAATCGTCATGAAGGCGAACCCGAACTATTGGGGTGGAGCCAAGGAATGGAGTGGCCCACCAATAACGCTCTCCATAAAGACCATCGATTACGTGTACCAGCCAAATCTAGCCACCCGAATTCTTGACTTAGAAGGAGGCAAGGCTAGCGGGATCTACATGACCCCAGCGGACATCTACTCAATAGCCGACAGAGATCAATGGATGAACAACGGGAAACTTGTCTCAATCGTACCGGGCGTCACAATCTATGGGCCCTTCCCGACACTACATAATTTCTACTTCCCCTTCATAACAAACGTAACTGATGCCACGGGAAACATTAGGAAGTTCCAGCCGTTCGCCGATATCCGGTTCAGATTGGCGGTTGCAAGTGCCGTAAATCTCACAGACGCTAACATCAACATCAACAACAAGCTCGGCGTGGTGAAGAATGAACTAGTCCTCCCAGCATTAGGGCCCCCAGGTTCATGGAGTCCAGACGTGAAACCCATCTACAGCTACGACCTCGCGAAAGCTGAACAGCTACTCGTGGACGCGCAAAAGAACCCGCTGACTCACTTCGTCGACATGAACGGTCATCCGTACCAACCTGGAATGATCGACAACTCCTTCGGTCCAACGAAGCCCCAGGTCATAATATTCTACAACCCGACCGGAGACACCGTGAACGAGAAAATACTAACCACAATAACCTCAAACTTGAATGACATCTCGACAAGAGACAATCTTGGACTAACCTTCACGGTTGCCGACATCCCTGGTGGCCAACAGTTCACCCTAGCCTCCAAACATGCCATCGACCTGTACACGGCAGATTGGTACGCCGACTACAACCACATAATGGACTATCTCACTGCAATCTTTTACGCCGGCGGCATCATGCCTCAATGGGACAACTTCAACGTCACAGCCCTGAACAAACTCTTCTATCAAGCCCTTGAAGCCGATAGAAACGGTGACGTTCAATCGCTACTCAGAATCCACAATGAAATGGAAATCATAGCCAACCAGGCAGTGATGTACATTTACACGTTCGATGTCCTTCAATTTAGCGTCACAACTTCCTACCTACGAGGGTACTTCTTCAACGTGAACACTCTGCCATACTACGCATGCTATTCCTATGTGACGTCCTAATCCTTAGGACGACCCACTTTTTTTCTTCCTTTATTTGTTTTCCCGCCCGAAACGGGATGTGTCAGTCTTACGACGTTTTCAATAGTCGCCTTTGATTCAAAAAACGCGGACCTCGGCATTGCCGTAGAATCAAAATTCCCAGCAGCCGGCGCAACGGTTCCATGGCTTAGGGCAGGAGCAGGAGCAATAGCCGTCCAAGCGGGGAGCAATGTATCCCACGGAAAACGAGGCCTTGAACTACTGGAGCGCGGGTACTCGGCAGCAGAGACACTTCACACATTGCTTGAAGGAGACCCGCTCAGCACGATCAGCCAAATTGCAGTAGTCGACGCGAAGGGTCATGTTGTCGTTCACACTGGAGCGGAATGCCACCAGTGGGCCGGACATGTAATTGGAGAAGGTTACAGTTGCCAGGGCAACATTCTCGCTGGACCACAAGTTGTCAAATCCATGGCAACAACTTTCACGGGCACATCTGGTGAATTGGTCGACAGGCTCCTGGCGGCACTGTCAGCTGGACAGGCGGCAGGCGGAGACCGACGAGGCCAACAATCTGCCGCAGTTATGGTTGTCAGAGAAAAGGGAGGATACATGGAGTTCACGGACAAGTATGTGGACCTCCGCGTGGACGACCATGAACAGCCCATCGAGGAATTACAACGCGTATTCAGTGTCTATGATATGACCCTCCTCTCAAGAGAAGATCCGAGAAATCTGCTGACGATCGATAGCCGAATCGCAACCACTCTACAGAGAAACCTCAAGAAACTAGGAGTGTACCACGGATCAATTACTGGCGAATATGATGAGCCAACGAAAAAGGCATTGAAAGACTTTATCGAAAACAACAATTTCGAAAACAGATTTCGGGAAGAAGGTCGAATCTGGAAGAGCATTCTGACTTACCTAGAAGATACTGCGCGCGAGCGATGAATTCCAATCGACCTATCGGAGAGAAGTGACTCCACAGCGATTCCCCCGGTCTAGGCGACGACCACATCGCGAACTTGCGCGGTTGACCAAATTGGCAGAACGGTCACCCGAGCAAGTACGGTCTCTCAAAAAAGATAGGAATAGAAAATTCCCGTTGGCCGCATAGCGCCCGTGTCATGCCGCCTATCACAGCAGGTATTCAGGTTTCCATATTCTCTGGACGCCCCTATAGGGGGGTCCGTGCTTACCGACCGTACGTGCGGAGAGCTGAGGGGGTATTGGTGCCTGGGGTGGTAGATGAATACGCCCTTTAGCGGATTCGCAGGGCCGTAGGAATCCTTCACGCGTCAATCATCGGATCTTAACCGTCGGCAGGACCCATTTCTCTCCCCAGTGGCGCATCGCTTCGATTACGTTCTTCATTTCGCGTCCCTTCTTGGTTAGAGAATATTCGACCGAGATTGGGAAGGTGGAGTTGACCTGGCGCTGGATCATTCCGTCTGCCGCAAGCTGCTTCAATGTTGCTGAAAGGCTTTTTGACGAGACCTCGGGGATTGCTGCTTTGAGTTCTGCGAACCGCTTGGGTCCTTCGAGCAGGTAACGGATTACCATGATTTCCCATTTCTTGCCGAGCAGGCGGGCTGTCTCGCAGACAGGACAGATTTCTCGTTTCGACATTTCCCGTTGCGCTTCTGGCTGTAAAGCGTTCGAGAGTAAGTATAAATAGTTACCTTTCCTCGCCTAGTTACAAAATGTTACTATTGGAGGTGAGATAATTGGCATTTGAAACACTACTCGGTGTCCACGTGAGCGTCGCCTCCGTATTGCTAAAGCTGCTCGTGGGAATCGTCTTCATCGTTCACGGATATCCAAAACTCAAATCAGGTGGAAAGGGCGCGGGTGAGTGGTTGAAGAGCATTGGGATTCCCTCTTGTTTCGGTCTTTTCGCTGGCATAGTGGAATTCTTCGGAGGAATACTCCTGCTTGTTGGGCTATTGACTCCGGTCATTGCAGTGCTCTCGGCTTTGTGGATGCTTTCCACTACTTGGCTGTCATTGGTTAAGATGAAGAAGAAATTCGCGGGCGGCTGGGAGCTGGACTTTATCTTGCTTGTCGCGCTCCTCGCATTAGCGGTGATCGGCGGCGGCGTCATCTCAGTAGACCATCTACTAGGGATCTAGACGCTTGACTGGATGCCGTCATCCTCTCCTCTTCTTTCATTGCTGTATCCGGTCCGAATTCGTAGGGACGCTGGTTTTCTTATACCTTCTAGTGTATTGCATTCCTGAATCGAAATCTGCGTCTGATTAACATTAATCTGTTCTTAACCATCAAGTCCGACCGACTCTAGCGTTTCCCTTACAGCACTATTACCGCGGGTTGATTCAGTTTGCCAAGCACCTGCTATTACCATTCAAGCCTGCCGGCAGTCATGGTCTGCAGCCGATGTGGGCGACCAATCTGCTATTCATGCAACAAACCTTACCTAGGCTTGTCTCTTTGCCCAAACTGTTACCACACTTCCATACCCAGGCAAGGAATGGCGCCGGCTTCGCCTATGGCTCATGTTGGCGCCTATGGAAATATCCCACCGGGCGGAGTACTCATTGGGCCTTTCTCGCAAGCCACATTCCTAGCTCGATTCTGGTGGTTCCCCGCGTCCCTCGTGCTTGTCGCTGCAGGATTGATTTTCTTCAACGGCGTAGCCCTACTCTCCACCGACTTCTTCACCACTTGGATCGCAATATTGCCTTGGGTAGCATCGCTAGGCTACTTCGGATTCATACTCGGCGTAGTGCTCGGCATAGTTCTAATAGGCGCATTCGTCTTGATGCTCCTCGGATTCCGAGTCATAGCAGCGTTCATTATTCTTCCAACCGCCATCGTCAGCCTCTTCATTGGCGGAGGCTTCTTCGCTGGACTCATACTCGGCGTCCTAGCAGGACTACTCGAACTCTTGCGCATAAAATTCCCGTAGACAAAGACCGTCAACATCAGCACGTCACCTCCGGGAACAGGCGTGATCACGGCCACGGTCAACCCAGCCGTCCCTGGTACCGATCTCGATATACTGCGGTCCCAATCCCGCTGGTCCTTGGACATTAATCACCACGGGGCCCACCGACGCATCAGGAAAACTCACCATTACTTGGTCGCCTCCTGCCACCGGAACCTACTTTTTCCGCGCGGATTTCGCAGGTAACGGCTCATACTCCGCCTCCACAACAACATCGGACCCAAACTCAATGATAGCCGTACCAGAGTTCTCATTCCTGGCAGTCACGTTGACTGTGACGATATGCATCTACGAAGTCCTGCACACTCGTGGCCGCTCGAAGACGAAGAGAGATCAACACCGATGACGCGATGCCACGTTCCAGCGCCAATAACGAACTGAATACGGGCTAGTGTGAGCTAGCCTTCGGAGGCTCTTCGGTCTCTCTGAAAGATTTCAGCAGTGAAGCCTGCGCTTCGGCGAAGGCGATGAGTCCTCGTTGCAAGAGCTTGCAGTACGTCTCGTTGCGTGAAGCATCATGCATCTCGGCGTAAATGCCGACCAACTCGCAAAGAGATCGGGGCAGGCTTATTGTTACGAGCTCAGAATCGCGGCCTCGAAGCCTCGTTGCATATGGGCGACCACCTCGACCGTACCCGGACCAAGGCGCCATAAGTTTCAGGCCGCCCAACAGATCAGTGGCCGCCTTAACTCGGTTTGCATCTTGGCCGGCCAAGAAGGAGAAGGTTGCGCCTATGGACACCAGCGTACGAAGCAAGTCGGCCTGCTGCCACCCAAGATCTCGCGCGACCTGCACGCAGAGATGTCTGAATGGTTCAGCAACTCTAATTGTTACAGCCCTATATCGTTCGCGCCGCTCCGCACCGACGAGCGCACGATCTGCAGTTACTGTATTGGCCGGCATACACATTCGGAACAAAGAGGTGCCTTTTTCGAACATATCCTGTAGGTGGCCATCTGAAACCAGACGTGAAGAAAACAGAATTCATCCTATCGCAGGGTCACTCAGCTGACAACTTCTGCTCCGATAGTGCACCCATGCCCCGCTGGCGAGGCAACGGCTCTAATGTGAATCGGATGATGGCCGAATCGAATCCTCTCTTAGATCTCGATTGCGAAACGGATCAGGTCGATGTACTTTCCGTCTCGACTTATTGCTTTGGGTATTTTCCCGACCTCTTTGAATCCTACCTTTTCGTAGAGCCCTCTTGCGATAGTGTTCGTTGCAAACATGTCCAGTATGATCACTTTCAGACCCATCTCTCTTGCCAGGTGAAGTAGGGACTCAATCAGCGCCGTCCCGAGCCCGACCCCTCTCGCTATTTTCAGGATGGCTATCCCTAGGACTCCAACATGACTCATTTCTGGAAATTGCGGAGTCCGCTGCTCCACCTCCGAGCTACCGACGATCTGCCCATCAATCTCTGCAACCAACGCGGCCAAGCTGCTCTCCTCGATTGCGGCCAATCGCCTACCGAGCCACTCAGCCTCCTCGCCTCGAGAAGGTTTCGTGGGTCTAAGTATCTCAGCGCGCTCGTCAACCAATTCACTGATGAATCCCAGAAGTCCGTCGAAATCTCCCCAGTTGGCAGCTCTCAGGATTGCCTCCCTACCATCGCCAAGAACGATCTCCTTGTAGATCTGCCCTGGTCTGAGAACTGTCATGGACATCAGCCCGAGTTACGGAAGTCGTCCGCGTCTAGTTTTTTCGGCACCACCAACCTAACTGGCTCCCAAATCGCGATTGCTAGCAGATGCAATAGGGCATAGAACAGCTCCGTGCAGCTATTCAAGCTCCAATTACGAATCAAGAGATACGCAGGAGAGCAATTCAAAACTGAACAGTACGCGTTTTGTCTTCGAACTAGACTGGAAGGCCCGAACGTGAATTGTTCGTTCACGTAGTTTTGGTGCGGCCGCCGGGATTCGGACCCGGGTCGTTGGCTTGGAAGGCCAATGGACGCTTAATGGCTATGTCCTAGACCAGGCTAGACTACGGCCGCATCTCCTCACAAAGCCTGAGCCAAGAACCAACTACCCCTCTGCTTTCCAATAATAAGCTTGATTCGTAAAAGCCTCGGTCGGCAAAAGTCAACAAGCGAAACCAGTTCAGCTGACGTGCTTACGTGCCTTCTCGACGACACCCTTTACTCCAACTAGGCTGCGAGCAGTCCATAAGCCGCCGACTTCCTTTGCGACATCATCCGATACGTCTCCCCATCCAGCGACCCGATCATCCTTGTTCAAGGCTCCTTGATCAGTAAGCGTTTCTTTCTTGTTCACGCCCAGCGTAAAGCCGTTAATGCGAAAGAACACTGCACGAGGCGTAGGCTTCAGATCCACTGTACACGGCCTGCCCTTCACTTCGAAGGCGATTCCCTTCTTCCAGCGAATTCCAGCATCAGCGGGTGGGCTGTTTGCCTCTTCCGCGATGGAAATGCACGATATGACTTCATCAGCTGTCAGAACCGTGCACGGTACGCCTAAGGCAAGTGATAGTTCGTCAGCTATCTCCCGGCGATTGTGTTTTGGGGTTTTGGCTACAAGGTTGCCTGTAGAATGATACCAGTCGATCACTCTGGTAGGGGTTGAAAGTAGGGTTAGTCGCTGGTTAATCTCATGAACATGATCTTCAAGCCTCTTTCTCCCAGAGGAAAAATGAGCAATGCCGACCGCGAAGGAGATGTAGATTCCCACCGTTAGGCACCTTCGATTTGGTCAATTAGAACGTGTTGAAATCTAAGTTAAGTCTTCGGGAGAGCCGTCGGTGAGCCTAGTTAGAGATCGAAAATCTGTGATTTTATGAAAAGACTCTCTAGCCTAGCTTGGCCTACTAGCGCATCTTCTCAGGATGACATTGGTGAATTCCATCGCCGAAAGACATCTGCGGGTCGAAGAAAAAGACGGGGACCTGTCAAGGTTCTAAACGGTCTTCGCCATTTTGAGTACGTCGTCTTTTGACAGGTTCATCTGGTGCATGTTCTTCGCATGCTGCTGCATCATTGAAACTAGCTCGTCTTCCGTTTCGCTTCTAATTCGAAAACTACAGGGCGGACCGCAAGAAATTGCTCGCTTTCATCGAAAAAGAATGTCGAGTGCTCGAGGCGTTCTCAACAATAGGGTCTCATGAATACATGATGTGAGTAGTCGACAGGGATATCGCGGTTCTGAGAAATGAGGTAACCACTCCCCTTGAGCCATTGACCTCGGGGCTCGATACGTCGGTGGCCGTTGAACGGTAAAGTCACCCGACTACAAGGGCTTGATCAAATATGTCAAGAGCGAGTCTTCGAAGTGAACTTTGCCGAGCATGTCCATCAATAATGGTTAGTTGACTCGCATCGGGTCCATGTCTGCCGCATTCGCAAATTCCGCTTGCGCAAAGTCTCAAATAGCACTTTCGTGATCAATCTTATTGCGTTAATCGCGAGATCTGGAATGAGAATTTGCGAGTAAAGACGAGTGTCGCGATCTTAGTTCTATTGGTTATCTCAGTGGTCAGTATTTCGCAGACCGTAAAGGCAGCTGGACCAGTTGACGTGAGCGTTAACCCATCGACTATACCCGTCGGTCAGTCGTTTGACATTGCGTTTCGTGTCACTCAAAGTTTTTCTGGTTCGGCCACCGCCACTGTTCATATTCGGGCTTGCAACAGTTGTTCAGACATTTGGTCAAGCGGACCGTTGTCGGTTGTCTATGGGCATCGCTACGACGTGTACCCTTCTGGCATGAGCACACCTGGAAGTTACATTGCATTTGTCGCGGTCATAATTCCAGGCCCGATGGGCGGAACCGCGATAGCAGGGTATGCAAGCTTCCAAGTGGTGGGTTCGACAACTCCGTTCGATTTCAGTCTCTCACTGTCGCCTCCCAGTATCACAGTGAAACCGGGTGAAACTGCGACATTTCAGATCCTCCTGACCTATAGTGACCCTTCGTACAGCGGTACGACTATCAACGTTCAAGTATCGGGTCTGGGGCCGGGAATGGACGATCAGCTGATTGTAAGCCCTCCTACCCTGAGGATTTTGACTTCCCAGTCAACCCCGCCTGGGAACTATCAAATCACGCTTACCGGATCGGCAAATGGAGTGATGCATCAGGCGAGCGGATTCGTGGTCGTGCAGCCCCCCGAACAGCCATTTGACTTCTCGATCTCGGTCTCGCCGCAACAGCAGACCATCACCCCCGGAGGAAGCACAACCTACACTGTTACGATCGGCCTAGTATCGGGGACCGCTCAAAATGTGGCTCTCACAGTTTCTGGCGCCCCGAACGGCGTCACTGCGCCGCTGAATCCTGCGTCGGGGACACCAAGCTTCAATTCGATACTCTCCGTCACAACGATGTCATCTGCAGCTCCCGGACAGTACATGCTTACGATCACTGGTACCGCGGGAGCCATAACTCACCCTGCCACAGTCACCTTGTCGATTGGGCAGGCGCCTGACTTTAGACTTGACGTGACCCCGCCATCTCAAACTCTGACTCAAGGTCAGACAACTTCATTCTCGATCAATGTTGTAAGCTTGAATGGTTTCAACTCGCAGGTTGATTTGACTGTATCAGGATTACCCTTTGGAGGCAATGGAGTTTTCAGCTCTCCCTCAGGAACACCCAACTTCGCCTCGACGCTTACAGTTACGCTTCCCGCGAGCGTATCAACCGGTTCATTCACATTGAGGATAACCGGCAATGGTGGCGGACAAAGCAGAATTGCCAATGTGGTCCTAACCATTAATCAGGCCACCCAGACATCAACTCAAACAACAAGCACGCAGACCTCCGGTCCGCCGGTCGGCGACCTGATGGGCCTGCTTCAACAAAACGGCCTGCTGATACTCGCAGCTATAGTCATAATAGCCCTCTTGGCTGTCGTCGCGTCGAGACGACGAAAACCAAGTGGACCAGCACCGGCTCCCCAAGGGCCAAGAGTTGGAACCGTCTACTGTCCTCAGTGTGAAGCGTTAAATCCTGTCACCAATGAATTCTGCGTAAAATGCGGCACAAAGGTGCGCGCTTAGGTTATTGCGTGACACGGACTGCCACCAAATCCACTAAGAACGAAGATTCACCTTGCTTGGGGTTGGAGAAAATGCCTACCCGTCCCTCCCCCCACCGGGAAGCTCAACTATTCCATGACGTGTTCTATTGCAGAATCGGTAAGCTCAGATAATTCCCCTCATCTTCCAGAACGATCCCAGATTCTACCAAATTGCCCAAATAGCTTTTCAATTCCTTCGCTTCACAATTCGGGTTCCTATTCCTGAGATGTGCTGCGATAGCTGAGAAATGGCGAGTTTGGTCGCAGTATTCAACGATGTCAGCGAGGACATAGTGCCCTTCGAATACGGCTAACCCCATTGGGAAGTTGAGCATCCCACAGGGCCCCAAGCTCAGACCTTTGACTGGCCACTTGTTCGAGGCAGGCAGTTCGCTGATTCGTGGAAGCATATTGTACTCTTGAATTCCGATTTCGACGCCCTGTCTGAAGGTCAAGAAAGCACTAGCGATGCACGGCAGCATGCATTCAGGTCTTCAAGATTCGTTTAGCGTTTTCTAGGAAGTCTTCAGCTTTCCCAACTAGATTTCTAGCGTCCTCATCTGTGTATGCGGAGCCGTAGTCCGCTGACTTCCGTAGGTCCATTGCTTCCTCCAAGTCCTTGATCCGCTCTTCACCAAGGGAATCAAGAAAGACCTCTTTCAAGGCGACCAAGCATGCCCGATGGCTTTTCTCGCGATATCCCTTGCTGTAGATTAAGGCTCGTGCTGCATGGAATATGCTGTAATACGCTTGGATAATCGCCCATTTGTAGTCCTTGCCTTCGAATGAATTCTTTGATTTCCCAAGGTCGTATTCTGAAGACACTATCTCTTTGGCAATTATGTCGTTATTTGGCTGGATTCTTTGGGGCTTTCGCTCTTCTAACAGTCTTCTAAACTGCAGGCTTAGTCTTTCTGCCACAGTACCATTCCCCTCGATATTCTGTCAAATAGAGCAGTATCCTCTCTTCTCAGTTTTGAAAATCCTTGAGGGTCGAGTATGATCGGAGCAACTCTCCTCTGAGACTTGGCGTTGAATCTGTGAACAATGTCTCTCAGGTGGGATTTCTCACTAGTCAAGAACAAGAGGTCAATATCACTGTTTTTGATGTCAGTGCCTTCTGCGGAGCTTCCGAACAGGATGATGCGGTCTGAAGATGAGTTCGTCTGCCTTATCAGATCATCCAGTTGAAAAAGTGTGAAGAGTATCTTGAGCTGTCTGACAACAGCATTGTTCATGTTTGCCCTGTAAAACAGCATCCTTCCCTGTCGTTCCCTGAGGAGCAAGCCAAGATTCGTAAATGAACGCAACATCTGGTTTGCCCCTCCCACACTCACTCCAGTGCGCCTTACGACCTCTCTCCCGTGATATCGTCCCATTGGATCTCCTAGTAGCGTATGCAGCAAGCGCAAAGAGGTCGGCGTGATTCGATTCATTATTTTGAACATATGTTCATTATGATGAACATTGAGTTTTAAAGGCTTTCGTGGACAGAAGCCTGATGTCGTCCGGCACTCCGGACGGTATTGTCACATAACGACACTTGGCCGCGAGTTGCTAGATTATGGTGTGTCTGGTGTCCCGCTCTGCCCTGGAAATCTCTGAAATGGCTTCCTCATTCTCTGTGCTGCTTACATTCTTCCCATTGGGCCAGGATGTGCTCGTTTCAGTGCCTGAATTAGCTGCCTCAAGCCCTGTGGGTCCTTGATGTTTTCGAACGTTTTCGATGGGCAGCGTATTATGAGTTGGAAGGCGATGGTGATCCGAGCGTAGAGACAATTCGGGCCGACTTGCTCTGCATGAGGAATCGTTTCGTGAGTAATCCCAACTATTTGTATGTCAATGGGCGATGGGTGCTTTTCGTGTATTCAGACGCGAAAGACGATTTAGTCGAACCTTTCAGCGAGCCTGCCTCCCTCTCATGCACACATCACCTTATGCGAGAACGACAGCCGTTCGGAAGGGGAATGCTGGGGACGTTGGTAGGGTCAATGGGATATGACCCCCTGATCGCGATGGGGCTAATCACCTCTCGGCTGGGACTCTGGCCGCACCTTTCGACGACCGTGCGAACCAACTGGCGCAGAGTTCGCGTCTCTCTGCACGAAGAACTGTGCCCCGACCGTGTCGTGGACTAACGGGCTCTGAGCAGCGAACGCGTTAGTTTCAATTTTCGCCTTAGCAGAGTTTTCATCAAAGATCGTTCAGACGTATGTTTACTGTCATGCATTACGCGAATGTAAGCAATCTTATATTACATATCTGTATATCATTATCCTAGATACGCCTTGTCTGTGGTTAGCGTTCGCGTGACCAAGGAACTCAAGGATCGGATGAATAGGGTACGGGAAGATTGGGCGGAGTATCTTCGCCGGATGATCGAGCATAGAATCCGGCAGTATGACAGGATGGAAGCGTCAAGAACTATCGATGAGATACGATCGAAGACAGTGGCCGGTAGATACAGCGCCGCCCAAGCCATACGCAAGGACCGAGATGAAAAGTGAGCCTTGTCATAGATGCCAGCGTCGCGGCCAAATGGTACAACGTAGAGCAACTTTCTGAAAGGGCAGCAGAGGTCAAAGAAGCATACGTTAAGGGCGACCTGCAACTGGCCGCACCATTCCATATCATCTATGAGGTGGGGAACTCTATCTGGAAAAACAAGCAACTCACCGCCCAAGATGCCAACGAGGCAATCTCCTCCCTCCTCCGCTTAGGGATGGAGTTACTTGAGCCCAAGACAGAAGGAACTTGCAGGGCCATGGAGATTGCAAGGATAAAGAAAGCAACTTTCTACGACGCCCTATACATACAAGCCGCCGAGGAACTAGACACGGCGCTGCTTACAGCTGACGAGCTCCAGATAGTTGCCAGCAAGGGCATAACTAAGGTCATTCACCTCAAAGACTATTATCGACAATAAGAATGGCCACGCACCAGAGTTTTCTGGTGGGGCCGGTGGGATATGACCCGCTCACTGTGGTGGAACAATTCAGTGGTTTATGAGTCTGAGAAGACCAGGCGTTCATGGAATTTGACGTTCTTGGGATCATAGTAGGGCTTCGCCAGGCATCTGTGGAGTTAAGCATTAGCGGCGCGTTTGATGTGCTGTGCTCGCGAAGGCTTCCGAATCGATAGTGATCAAAGAGACGTATGGCTTCAACGGCGAAGATCGTGGCTATCTTCTGATCGTAGATAGCGATCAGATTGTCGCCGTTAGACGTTCCCCCGCCTGCGGCGAGATTAGATGAGCCGCAGAACACGACTGGTGATCCGCCGTTGAAATCACAGACAACGAATTTGTGATGAATCACTTGGCCTTGCCCGCCACGCCATTCCTCTTGAATGGTTCTAGGACATTCTTCTCGAGAAAGTCGAAGGAGGCGACGGCGCTGTTGCTGTCAATTCCTGGTTTGAACAGTGTGAGCTAACCTTCGGACTGTATGGTACCCAAGGAAAAGAGGTTTTGCCGCAATCCAAGATTTTGAAGTGCCGTCATCACCGCGCCTTTACCCACCATCTCCATGACGGCAAAGAAGACCGAACTCGTCGCGGAGTCTATCGTGCGTGCAACTTTGTCGAGACCCAAGGGCGTGCTGTGCGGAGCAAAGCTCACCGACAATTGCGGGATGCCACCTTTCTTCACGTCGTACCACTGCATTGAGATGGCTGATTTCTTGAATTCGTCCTCGTTCGTGAATGCGTGTTCGAAGGCTTGCTCATAGAGCGATGCCACGCCAGCATCGTCGAACACAAGCGAGTCACGATGTCTAAACCTTTTGATTGCGAACCGGAGCCTAAGCGTGAATTTGACAGTAGCGCCTACAGCAGAGAGGAAACCTGAACGCACAGGCTCCCTCATCCAAAAACCCAGACGCAAACCAAGAAACGCGACCAACACCTCCAAGACGGGTAACCCCAAAAATGCGCCGCGGTTACCCGAAACAGACCAGAAACACGCCAGAACAGGAGTGGAAGTTGGTGCGACCGCCCTAGCGCAAACAATCAAATGAATGTAACATGTTACCATGCACCCAATCAATTACCGGAGTGCGTCAATGTATGAATGTCACAGCTATTAGAACGGCTTGGCCATTGGTGGAAAAAGTGTCTAGTGGATACGCGGCGGTATTTCTCGACGAGGTCCCGCTAGGTTTGTCTAGGGAGACTGAGTAGCGATGAATGGTCTCCAATACACTTCAGAAGCATGAGATGATGGACGGTATGATGGGGCTTGGCCAGAAAATCAACGCCAGAAAGATAGCTAAGACGAAGATCCATCGCCTCAGCCAATTCTTGGAGAGCGTTATTGATAGTGCAAATGTTTGGCTCAGCGTCCTAGACCAAGAAGGGAACGTTCTCATATGGAACAAAGCCGCTGAGCAGATTAGCGGGTACTCTCGTGAAGAAGTTGTAGGACACGGCAGAATATGGGAGTGGCTTTATCCTGATGAGCAGTATCGTGAGTGGATTAGAGCAACTACCGACGTTATCATCGCGAAAGGGCTGCGTGAAGAGGACTTTGAAACGAATATCCAATGCAGGGACGGCGAAACTAGGAATATGTCGTGGAACTCTCGAGCCATATTCGACCAGAATAATCGTTCGATGGGTCTTGTCAATCTCGGCCGAGATGTCACGGAGCAGGTGAAAATGCGGTATGAACTTGAACGGTACTCAAAGCATTTGGAGGAGCTGGTAGCAGAGAGAACGAAGAATCTCCGAGAGAATGAGGAGAGACTTCGAGCTATGCTCAACGTCTCCCCATATCCAATCAGCGTCAGTAACCTATTCGGCAACATTGTTGAATGTAATCAGGCGCTATTGGACATGCATCACTACCCGTCAAAAGATGAGTTAATCGGCAAAAGCGGGATGAGCCTATTCGCACCGAAGGACCGACAAAAGAACGCTGAACGATTTCAAAAGGCCTTGGAAAACCATGAGGCCATCTCTAGCCGTGCCGAAGAATATACTCTCATAACAAAAGACGGCAGAGAGTTTCCTGCCGAACTTTCTGGAGCAATCATAAGAGATGCCGCAGGAAACCCAACCGCATTTGTCGCAATATCGAGAGATCTCACCGAACACTACCAGTATGAGGACCGCCTTCGAAAGGCTGAACGGATGGCTGCGATAGGGGAGACTGCAGCCATGGTGGGTCACGACCTCCGCAATCCATTGCAGGGAATCTCAGGAGCAGTTTACGTCCTCAAGCAGAAGTTAGGTTCAACAGCGGACGCAGAAGCCATAGAGATGCTGGGACTGATCGAGAGGGCTGTGGAACACGCAGACAAGATCGTCAAGGAACTCCTGGATTACTCAAGAGAAATCCGTCTTGAACTGACGGAAACCAACGCAAAGGAAGTAGTTCATGCCGCAATACAGCAAGTCAAAATACCGGCTAACGTCAAGATCAGAAACCTGGCACAGCAAACACCGAGCTTACTAGTCGACGCCGGAAAAACCGAGCGGGTTTTTGTTAACCTCATAGGGAATGCAGTCGACGCTATGCCTGCTGGCGGGGTTTTGAGCATAACAAGCACAGAATCCAACGAGATTCTAGAGATCAGATTCGCAGATACAGGCGAAGGAATCCCTGACAACGTGATGCGAGATCTCTGGAAGCCCCTGAAGACAACCAAAACAAAGGGAATGGGATTAGGACTAGCGATCTGCAAGCGCATAGTAGAAGCACACGGGGGGTCCATCGAAGTTGAAAGCACCCCTGGAAAAGGGACAACTTTCACTATAAGGCTCCATATCAACCCTAAGAGATAATCTGCCTCTTCCAAGGTTGGTTGAACCATGTCGTATGTAGACATTCTCCGGAAACTCGTCGAATTTCCGACCCATGAGACAGACGGAATGCACAAATGTGCAGAATTCCTCTCGAACGAATTGAGTAGGGCAGGTTTCAGCGTTATTGTTGACAAGTTGAATAATGTCTACGGGACGAGGGAATTCGCTCTTGGCAACGGCACGTTTCTGATTAACACACATTTCGACACAGTACCCTCTACAGCGAATTGGACTAGGAATCCATTGTGTGTATCCGTGGAAGGCGACCGACTCTATGGACTTGGGGCGTCAGATGCGAAGGGAGGAATCGCTGCTATTCTTCACGTCCTAGAGAATTTGGACCAGTGCAGGTTCAGAAAACTCGAGGTACTCTTCTCGAACTATGTAGTCACGTCTGCGGTCTTGGACGGGAAACGCGTGGCTGGCACAGAATACTTTCTGGCACACAACAAACTTGAAGCAAGAATCGGAATCAACGTCGACGGAACCGAACAGGGAGATCGGTTTATGGTGTCGCTCGGTTGTGGAGGGCGGGTAGGATTTACTGTAACAACCATTGGAAAGCAAGCGCATACAATGGAGCCTTCCTGGCGGACCCTAGGCCACAATGCAATCTACGATATGATGAAAGTCATCGAAGCGCTACGAAGGATGCCCCCAGCTAGAATGGCCATTGAGGACCACGAAGTCTGGACTGAACTGAACGTGAGCATGATTGAAGGCGGAACTGCGATCAACGTAGTCCCAAGCGAATGCAAGATAACTTGCGAGCGACGTGTCCTCCCGAACGAGGATTGGGATGAGGTCAAAAAAGAAGTTGAGAACGCATTGCGTACGTTGCGAGACATAGAATTCAAAGTATACTATTTCCCCCCTTCGAGGTCATATTTGATCGACCGCGGAAACCTCGCAGTGACCCTTGGTGTAGATAGTGTTCAGCATGCGCTTAGGTACACGCCAAAGCTCAAAGTCGACGCGGGGCGAACCGACGCTACATACCTCGATCAGATGGGCGGTGTGAAGACGGTCATCATGGGACCAGGCGACCCGTTCGTCGAACACAAACCCGATGAATATGTGAGCGCCAAGAGAATCGAGGAATTCAGCCGAATAATGCGCCATATGCTCACAAAGAATCCCTAAGAGAGCACACTTCAACGCGAACAGCGTCGAATCCCAAGACTCGGAAACCATCGGCAGGATGGATTTCGAGATCGTCTTGGGACATGGCTGATTATCAGATAACTCCAGAGACTTCAATGCCGACTTGAGAGAATCTGCCTGCTAGGACTCGCAATAATCGATCTCCCGTGGTAATGTTCTTTGTTGACTTGTCTATTTCGACCCCCGCCGCAAGCATGAAATGTTGGTGCGGCCGCCGGGATTCGGACCCGGGTCGTTGGCTTGGAAGGCCAATGGACGCTTGATGGCTATGTCCTAGACCAGGCTAGACTACGGCCGCAGTGACTTAAGCGAATTAAGTCTGGCGAGCTGGATGTATACGGTACGTTAGATGAGTTTGTTTCTTGGCTGATAGGAAACAGATCAGCATTGAAAATCGTTCCAAACTGTGAAAACATGTCCAAGCGTTCACTCGATTCTAAGGGCGGGGTCATCCACGGGAGGAGATTGCGCCGAAAGATTGTTTTGCCAACAATTCTCAGGGTCAGCATTGATCGGATTTCGAATAGGGCGTGGTCCAATACAACAAAGGGTGGTACCACGCTGGAACACGTCGGCGTCCAATTCCTGCTCCATCTCGGACGGGGTGAACTCCGCTCTAACGCTCGGAGGTGTTAGACAATTGAAAATGTGTGTTAGACATCCTGCGAGGCCTCAGCATCCTGTTCGCATCTTAGGGTTGTGCGTGCCAGTTGGAGGGTGTCCTACACCTGTGATTGGGTGTACCACGCCCACAAGGCCATATCCAATCCCACATAGGGTGGACTCCACCCAGAACAGGGTGGCTTCCAATCTGCACCACCCAGGCATTTTGCTCGCATCTCGGGGCAGTGCATGGCGAGTTTGGGTCTGTCCCAACCCACAATGCCCATTCAATATCGCTAGGGTGGGTTACACAGAAAATATGGTGGGACACACCGTACGTCACCTTTTCACGCTCCTTAGAATCTTGGGCATGCATGGCGAGTTTCTGCGTGTTCTCCCCGGCCAGTATGTGATTCAGGTTACAGAAAATCAAGGAGATTATGCGCAGGCAATACTAGCCGTCGATTGATTCAATCTCTTCGGCGGGGGGGGGATAGATTTCGCTTCTCCGCGTCGGCCAATAGTTCGGAATCAACTCATTGATCACCGGCTTTGCCTTCTTGTTACGCCACGGGCAACTACCGCAACTGTGTCCAAATAAGTGCGGAATCAGAATCAAGTGACGACCACCGATGCATCCATTCCGATACTCAGACGGGGCAAGGTCAGAGCCTCAGCAGCGTTGCAGTATTCTGGCCGCGTCCATTGTTTTCATTTGGTCGTTTAGGATTTCATTGATGGTTGGGTAGGCGTTCCGGGGCTACTCGGCCGACGTATGCTTGTGGTCTGGATGCTTTGATATTTCATATGACAACTTGCGAGTGGTGTATGACAAAATTCTCACGACCCAACCATTCGGAGAAAAATGAGTACTACAACCCGATTATTCCTCCATCCTTCGCAACCGGTCGAATAATCTCCACCGTCGACAAACTCCTCAGCCTGAGCATATGCCCAGCATCCAAGCGTACATGCAAAAAATATGTGAGATCAACCCACGCTCTGCCAAACCTTCACGGGGGACTAAACTGATCTCCCAGCCGGTTGAAGCAACGTGCATATATAATACGTTGCGTAAGACACACTGTATGACAGAGACATTGACTCTGAGGCTATCGGAACGAGAGAAGCAGGAGTTACGGAGGCTCGGTAGACTCTCCGATGTGGTAAGGGAAGCTATTCGCCTTTACCTGCGAACGAAGAACTCGAAGCGGATCATATCGCGCTTGAAAGAGTTGCAGAAGACACCGCTCAAGACTTCGGTCGAAGAGGACTTGCGGCTTATTCGGGCGGATCGCGGCCGATGAAGGTCGCGGATAGCAGCTACCTAGTCGAAGGGCTACTAAGAGACGCAAGCCTGCTAGAGAATGAGACGTTCGTTTCTCCCGACCTTGCCCTGTACGAAGTGATTAACACGATCTGGAAGCACGAGACCCTAATCAAGGACGTGAGGGATTCATGGGCGCGCATAAACCTGCTCTTGGAATTAGTATCGGCCGAAACGGTTCAATTGGTGAGACCAGATAGGAAGCTTCTTGACGAGACCTACGATCTTTCACGAAAATACCGAATGTCTACATACGACACGGTCTTCGTTGCGCTAGCCATCGAATTGGGCTTGGAGCTGAAGACGTATGATGCCAAGCAGGCCGCAATCATGTCCAAGGAAAAGCGGAACTAGCGCATGGAGTCTCACAACCGTGATATAACACGTCTCGAATCCAGTATTGGCGCATCAATTGTCCGAAAGACGACTGAGGTTCAGACTTCGTCGAGGCAACTTCGAGGTCGAGCTTGAAGGGGATTACGAGTACGTTAAGGGGAAGTTCGAGGAGTTACTCCAATCCCAGCCATCAATGCAGACGGGCACTATGCAAACCGTTGGAGATCAATCCATGGAGACCGTGATTCCAGGTGAAGAGCTCGCGGGGATCCTCGCGACCACTCCCGAGGGCAAACTGCACTTCACAATTCCCTTCGATAGGATCTCGGCGAGGGAAGCAATCGGCCTAATCCTCTACAGCACTAACCCGTCACCGTTGGAGGATGCGAAACTCATCGAGTGGCTGGGCACGAGTTGGAAGGCGGTTAAGGATAATGTGGTTCGAGCGAGGGTTAGTGAGTTAAGGAAGGAGGGGAAGCTCATCGCCGAGCAGGGGCGGTATTCGCTCTCCGGCGCTGGGCTTCAATGGATTCAGCAGGATATTCTGCCGAAGCTTAGGCCGCCAGCCGCTCCAACAATGTAATCCGGCATAAGGCGAGGGATTCCAAGATTCGTTCAATGTTTCTGTTGTTCAAGCCAGCGCAATCGTTGTAGGCCTCGTTGGGAGAGGGTGTAGGTGAACGTGCCTCCTGCTCGTTCGCGTTTCAGTAATCCTAACCTGTAATAGCGCATTAGGGCCATGCGAAGCGCGTGAATATCAATCGTCACGCCTGCCGACCTGCTAAGTTCCCTGGCCACTGTCGTGCCATCCATCTCCTCGCCTTTGGCCAGAACGGTCAGAATGCGGAGCTTCAGCTCATTATAGTCCATTCTTGACCCTCAAAAGCACGGGTTTGGATATAAATTGTTGCCAAACAGAGCGCAATGGGATCAGATTGCCATAGATTCGAATAAGAGTAACACCTAGCAGAACTATCAATTCCAACATACTCTCGCACATATGCGCACGATACCACACGAAATCATCGAGTAACACCTAGCAGAGTCAGGCTGCACTCCAAAGTTTTTATACAGAGTGAGAGTGAATCTGAAATGAAAGTAAATTGCTAGACGGGCAACAGCAGCTATCACGGATAGGAGAACCGCTAGAAGTTACCATCAAATACGGCTCGCTCGAAAAGAAAATCACCGGCTCACCCCAACTCGTCGTCGAAGAAGTCTTCGCGTTCCTAACGAAAGCAATCCCAGAACTTGAGCTAGCCTCACACCTCGCATTATCCGTCGACGTAGCTCAACTCGCGGAGGCCTGCCAAGGCGTTCTAGCCGTCACTCCGGAAGGAGTCGTGGTGACGGTTCCAACTGACAACCTTGCCGATCGTGAACTCATCCTATTCCATCTGGCTAAGGCAAGAATTGCCCAGATGTTCGGAAAGTCGGAAAAGGATTCGGTTCAGTCAGCAGACTTGATCACGGCTACAAAGCGGACTTCTGGAACAGTTGCGGGGCGCCTCAGCGAACTCTGCGCTGAAAGCCTAGCCGAGCGGAAAGGAAAGGGCGAGTACCGAGTAACTACCCTGGGTCTGCACATTTTCCGTGAACAGATCCTGCCCAAGATCAAGCCGAAAACATGAGGTGAACGGTTTTGTCTCAAGCTGAAACAGCTCAGGTGAAAGTTCAGATCGACGTCAATGGCATGCGGTACGAAGCTAGCGGAACCGCTGAGGACATCATCTCTCAGATCCTCCAGTTCCTAGCCCAAGCCGTCCCAACATACAAACTGGCACGGAAATTGATCTACGTTTCCGACTTCGCTGGATTGCTTGACAAGATCTCAGACGTCGCGAAGATGACTAACACTGGCCAACTGCTGCTCACACGAAACGATCTACCAGCCGACCGAGCGATCTCAGTAATCCTGTTCATGGCTCAGTTAGCCGCCAAGATGGGTAAGCGAGAGAACGATTCACTGAGCATCGAAGAGATCGCAACCGGAGTGAGTAGGGCTCCCAAGACGATTCGAAACGTAATCGTGGCCCTGCAGAAATCGAGCCAAATTGAGCGAACGGATCGAGGAAGATACCGAATAACCGCCAAGGGCTTGATGCAGCTGGAGGGTTCCCTGCTCAGCGGAGCGCAAGGAGGCTCTGTTCAGCAGTAGGGATCGGAGAGGTGTCTGAAGCGGGAATGCGATTATTCACGAGAGGGTGCGATGGCTGCGGGGCATCTTGGGGGATGTTCCCGCTACGGGGGCAAGGGTGAATGAACCACCGCACCCACCAATCCACCAGTACCCAACAGCAGCGGATAAGTAACTTTCTCTACCCAACAGAAACCCTAGACCTAGGCCACCTTCCACAACACTTCCTCGACTTCTGCCGCCGCTCAATCGAAAGCGTCAAAGGCGACATCGTATACGCAGACCCAATCCTCCGTGTTCCTCCAACCCCCGACTACGAAGCTGAGAACATTCTCAACTTGGAAACTCCAAACGGGCACTTGGTTAAACTCGAGCCTATCGAATCAGAAAGACCCGTCGTGGCCGTAGATACCTCCACAATAAAGCTAGGCGAACTTGAGGACGGCACGCTATGCGCACTGCGCGGTGCAATCGTCTGGTTGGAACAGAATCGCTATAGATACGCACGGTATGGGCCATTGGTCTTCTCACTAGGCCACGGCTCAAACCCGAAATTCGAGGAATTCGCTGATTTCGGACTAACCCCATTCACTGGAGAAACGAACGTCGACAACGTGCTCAAACGAGTACGCAACATTCTCGAGCGATGGCTTCAATTCAACGTCAGTTCCACGATCCGAAATGGAATTATCCTCATCGACGGCTCTCTGACCGCGGGAACTCCCGACAACCCAGCGAAGGAACTCGAACGGATCCTTCATACCGCTCGTCAGGCAGGGAACACGGTCATAGCAATATCTAAGAAAACTAAGCTGCGAATCCAAAATCAATCCATAACCGATCTCCTTGAAAACAAACCCGACCCTTGCCTACTGGATGTCGATGAGGAAGTTTCAGATCAGTTCCCACCCTACCCAGTACGATTCCTAGGCCGCGTTTTCGTTGCGAAGCTAGCGAAACGCGGATTCCCATTCAGAACCGACGTCGACCGAGGACTAACTGTCCAGGATACTTTGAAGTCAATACGTGAACTTACGGGCACGGATATTGTGGATCAGGGATACCCGGAAACACTGCGAATGGCCCACATCCTCTCCACATTCACCGCAAGCGATGTCTTAGCGATGCAAATCTACACAGCCACTCATTTCGGCGTCCAACTAACACCTAAACTCCTTCTGCGACGTTCACTGTTCGGACCTTTCGGCACAGCCTGGGAGGCGTACCATTGAAGATTCTTCGAAAAGAAGGCGACAGCATCCAGCTGCTCTGCCTGCCAGATGAGGAAGTGGAGAAGGGAGACTATCTCCTCGTCCGGGATAGGTTGAAAGACCGTGCACTAATCGTTCAGATCATTGATATCCAGTACGCAAACATACCCGGAATCCTAGAAGACCTACTCCGGGACGGAATCTCGGAATTCTCACTTACAGGCGACGAAGTTGACCCACTCCAAGTAAGCTCCCAAATCGCAGTTCTGAAGGACACGAGATTGCTGCTCGGAAAGATCCGCGGAGCACTTGAACACGGAGCACTGAGTCGAGACGTGGCTTGGCTGCCATCTAGAAATCACTCCCAGATAGAAGTGATGCCGCCAACCTTCTTCACTGAGACACTAGCTGCCAAGCACTCATTCGAACTGGGATCCACCCGCCGCTACCAGCACATAGCCTCGGATCTAACAACCCTCGACGGGAGGTTGAACATCGTAACAGGACGCAAAGGAACCGGAAAGTCACATCTCACAAAACTGCTAGTCACCAGCCTCGTCAAGGAGGGTGCGCCGGTCGTCGTGTTGGATGTGAACGGGGAGTACGTGAACTTGGGGCATAGTCCAGATGGCCGTCAGATGCACATGGCGCCGAAAATCATCTCACTGGTTCCGGGTCTGAACCTCAGATTCAGCCTGAGCCAGATCGGTTTGAGCACGCTTCTGGGTACGTTGATCTACGCGTTGTCTCTGCCCGAGAATTCGGCTCGGGTCTTTGCTAGGATTTGGCATGAGCTTGAGGCTCAGAACCAACTGACCATGAGCGCTCTTCGATCCGCTATCGCGAACGCCGACTGCCACGACAGCATCAAAGACGCTCTGCAAGCGCGTTTCAATACTCTCGACGATTCCGGAATATTCACCGACGAACTACGAACCGCACTCAACCTAGAGGAGGTATTCCGTAACCATCCTGATGGGTGCGCGCTAATCGTCAACATGAAGAATCAGTACGCGGCGTTACGCAGGATCACAGTTGAACTTCTCATAAGCAAACTCACGGACCTGCTGTCGACCCAAAAACTCCGTGCCCTGTTCTTGTTCGCCGAAGAGGCTCATCTGTACCTAGGTGAAACGTACTGGGATGATATCGTCACAAGAATGCGTCACTTAGGTCTATTCACAACTTTCGTAACCAACCAACCTGACACAATTCAAAGCAGCATCTACCGACAGGCGGACAATGTGTTCCTCTTCAACTTCAGCAACGACCACGACCTCGAAATAGTGTCCAAAGTGGCGAAGGTTGACGCGGATACGATCAGGATGATTGTTCGAGATCTCCCGCCGCACCGCTGCCTAGTAATAGGCGACATAGTCGCCAATTTTCCACTTGTAGTGAACGTGCGACCGTTGGAAGTGCAGACTCTCGGCGCTACAAGATACTTCTTCGAGAGGCAGGTTGCGGTGGCATAGAAATGATCGCTAGGCGAGAAGTCTCAGGCGCTAACCGCGAGATCTTGGTCGTGCAATAACGCGTGTTGGTGGCCATGTGTCGTCGCATGGAAGAAACAGTACGGATGACCGCACTCAGTGCAAGTCCAGCTTCCGTTACTTATACACATGAACGAGGCGCAACGAGACATTTCGCATTCTGCCTTCGCGCGTACGCCCAGCGGGATTCAATATAAGACTTCCCGGAATAGTTGCGGTGAGACGCAACAAAATCCGCTATTGTACGAGCAATGAAATATCTGCGCTGAGCGATTCGAATATCTCTTTTGATAAGTCATATGTATCATAGCGCGACGTACATCACGTGTGAGCTGCAACTGCGTTGTCGGAGATCACTCCTGAAACGATCTTCAAACTTCACGAGAAAATCAGATGGGCCGGATTGGCAACTGATCAGGGTGAAGTAGCATTCGTGAAGATGAGGCCGGGCGTACAGAGCCTATCACCCGAACCCGCTGATCACTCCTTCATTCAGCTTGGACCAATGTTGCTGTCAGGCGTTGGCGAGCGGTTAGTGCCGTGGGCGGGTTCTTTGGAAGTGGTTGTGTGTCGATACGAGAAGGTCGTATTGTTCGTCACGAAGCTCAAGAAATCCTATCTGGCAGTCACAATTGACAGGGCTAATCCTGAGCAAATCATAGCAGAAGTGCTGCAAGCTCTCCATACCCTGGCCCATTGAGACAGACCCAGATCGCTTTTCTGGAAAGGCTAAATACGTTGTCAACCTTGTCCTTATCGGAAAGCTGGAGGTGTTGAGGCTTACCAACTCACGGATCATTGACCAAGGCTGGCAAGGTTCGTTCCCAAACCCCAAAAGTCCCAGCTCGCGAGCGCCATTCACCGATCCCAAAGATCAGAGTCAGGCGCAATGCTGAGAAACGGTTCGACTTGGGACGAAAGCCAGGTCAAAACTATCTCAGAACATAACCCCAGCGGATTTTCTTCATTCGCTCATCTCCTTCTGGCAGTTACGCTCCAGCATAGAGTGGGCTGCAAATACACTGATCGCGTACTCTCGTGAACTGATGATGCGAATTGGAGGTTTTTTCAAAGAAAAAGATATGGTAAGCAGTGTCCGTAACTCGGATCTTGATCCGCTCTGTCTGTTACGCGAGGATACTCGTGAGCTTTCTGAATCGCGAGGTCCTCTTCCTATACGAACCGAGGGACATGATCTCCTCAAGTTCGTCCAGTCTGCTCATCTACCCTCTCTCGAACTGACAGACACCTCGCGAGGGTAAAAGGAATTATTGCGAAATCCGACGTGTCGAGAGATGTAATCCTAAACATAATCGAAAGAGTAGTTTGCAATTTGCAGTCACCAAAACTTTCTTGCGTTGAAATCGTTCAGAGACTACAGATTTGCTCGCACCAATAATGCATACACACGCATAAGCGGTTCGAGGAGGAGATCGTTGCGCTCTGTAGAGTGTTGCATTTGTTCGAGGACGCGGAACAGAAGATCAAACGGCTCAAAGTAAAAGACGTAATGACCAAAGAACCCTTTCTCGTAGAAGCAGACCGCACCATCAAAGAGACCGCTATAGCAATGGATCGGTCGGGTCGCGGCTGTCTGCTGGTGACGTCAAATGGAAAGGTCGTCGGTATCGTAACCGAAAGGGACCTTGTGAGACGGGCGCTTACGAAGGGTGGAGGGCTGTCGAAGCTTAAGGTGAAGAGCATAATGTCAAGCCCACTGATCATAATCAACCCAGAAGCGTGGGTTGAAGACGCGGCAAAAGTCATGTCAGACAACAAAGTCAGGAGGCTTCCGGTCGTAGGGGAAAGCGGGCTGGCCGGAGTAATCACAGTAACCGATATTGCAAGATCACTCGCCGAGCAGCTACAATTCTCGGACATGCTCCTGAACGCGATGGCCAGAGCGCATAACCTGCAAAACGCCATTTATGCGTAAAGGTGACTTTCAAGGCATATCACGAAAATTCAGGGCGATCGCGGATACTGCGTCAACCAGTATCCGTGTCCTCGACCAGGCACATGCCGCTTCTAAGTCGAATAACCGAGAACTTTTCTTATATTCAGCTCTTGGATGTGTTGCGGCTGCGTTTGGGATGCGTACGGGACTGGGTCCCACCCTTAAGCAGGTTGACCAATGTCAAGAGCCAGAGTCACCTTCACAAGGAACATCGGAGTGTCCGCTGTCTTTGGTGGCCTGTCATTTGCTCTGTCCGCTCTAACCACGCCATTCCTTCCCCGGATGCCAGGCTGGGGCATAGCTTTTGTCGACCCGGTTAGCATCATCTGGATGACGACCTACTTGATATTCGGCTTGACTGTGGGACTCACAACCAGTCTGATCGGTACAATAGGCCTGATGTTCTTCGATCCCTTCACACCAATAGGCCCTCTGATGAAACTCTTCGCAACGCTACCGCTAATAATTGCCCTCGATCTGGGAATGCGGACATTTGGATTCAAACCGTATTCAGGAAATTCGCTAAGGCCATTGAAGCGTTACGTGCCATTGAGCCTGATAGGAATAGTCGGCAGGATTGTCATCATGACAATGATGAACGTCGCACTCTTCCTAACGATCTTCAGCTTGAATTTTGCACACATCAATCTGCTCGGAGTCGAATTATCATCATGGGATGCGGTTATTGTCGTAGCAATTCTGATTAACGCAGAGCAGAGCATTTGGGACTGTGCCGTGCCATATCTGCTAAGTTTTTCCGCTGAGCTCTATGATGAATTCAGGTTTTGGTGACCGCGCCAGCAATGCAACTAGTGTCTACTAAATTCGAGTTTGGCGGGCCCGCGGGGATTCGAACCCCGGACCTCCGGCTCCGCAGGCTTACGCGAGTGAAGTCGTTTTCTCTCAGCGTCCTAATCCTGACTAGACTACGGGCCCCGTAACGCT
>Ga0315281_10000557_pt1 | contig 52142 bp, 50 predicted proteins | sample YL17G07_0_MG_FD_204540 | JGI IMG/M metagenome (GOLD analysis project Ga0315281, IMG submission 204540) | Sediment microbial communities from Yellowstone Lake, YNP, Wyoming, USA - YL17G07_0 | ecosystem: Environmental > Aquatic > Freshwater > Lake > Sediment | place: USA: Wyoming | collected...
TAAAGGATTCTTTTCCTCCCTGGGTTGTTTTGATCTTTGCAGCTATCATAAAGATTTCTCCTCCCCGCCCTCTACTCTAATTTACCGTAGGGAAGGTGTCTCATCTATATTGACACAGAGGGTGGACCGCCATTATATCGGGAGCGCATGGTCAAAGCAGTTTGGCCCTGTAGAGGACCCGTCGGTTGAGGACATCAGGATAAAGAAAGAGAAGTCTTTGAGCGGAGTGCAACAGGACTTTGCTTATAATCGGGGCATTGGACTTGGTGGTCAATCCTTGGCAGGACCACAGGCGGAAGTCGGACTTCAGGGCGGCAGCATTGAAAAGGCAAAGATGGAAGGACTTGAAATTATCAGTGCTCAGTCGTATGCGGACATACCTTTTGAGCCCGAAGTGCCTTATATTACAGAGGCCTTGCGCCTGAAAAACTTTAAAATCAATGATGAGAAATCAAACAAGGCGGGTATCAATGTGTCGGCCGGATCGGTAATCGGAAGCGGAAGCGCTACCGCGGAAGTGGGCTCTCAGGCAAGAAGAGGCACTGAGGGTGAAGGTCTTGTGGTGGCATATAAACTTCATATGATCGATAAGAAAACCTACACTAAACAAGAATCGGGGAACATGCCGCTGAATCTCGATAAGTCCGTCGATTTTCCAAAGGCAAATCTTATAGCCAAGGCGCGGTTGCAGATGATTGAGCCCGGCGCAGGCAAATCACTGCCCAGAAGCGTTCTTTGGGCCTGTGCTCAGGCGGATGCCAAGAGCAGGGACATGGTGGCGGCATGGGTTGTCGATATAAAGTCACTGGACCCAAAGAGGAAATCCATGACGATAGCATTCCCGGCTTTCCCGCAAATCCAGGATTGCCAAAACTTCAGCGGTATTGTTTATTCGAGGATTGACCCTGTAAGCGATAAAATTAAGCGAGAGAAACTGAACATAACGCTTATTGACGCTGAACTCACGGATTCTCTTAAACCGATGAAATGGGACGCAAGGGTTTCTCTGGTTGACGAAGCATTCAATATTAAACTGGTAAAGCCAAGTGATATGGAATCAAAATAGAAAATTGGGAGGTTTATCCTTATGAAGACTAAATTTATTCCGGCGGTCGTCATTTTTATTGCGTCGAGTCTCATATTTGCGCAAATTGTATTGGCAGAGGGAGAAACGAAGGGTGAAATAAACTGGGTTGGAGGCTACGTCAGCGGTATTGGCCAGGCTACCGCAACGCCGAGCGGTAATAAAGTAAAGGACAGGCTCAAAGCACAAAGAGCGGCTGAAGTGCTGGCTCTGCGGGCTATCGCCGAGACTACTCAAGGCGTGCGAATAGATGGAGAAACCGTGGTCAAGGACATGATGCTCATGGGGGATGTTGTCCGGGCAAGGGTTGAAGGCCTCGTTAAGGGAGCGATTAAGTATAAGAGCAATGTAGAGTGGGACGAGGGCAGTCCTCTGGTTACGGTTGAAATGCGAATCTGTCTTACGCCAAATGCGCCGGAATGCAAATCCAACAGTTCTCTTCTGAGTGCTCTACCTATTGAGCAGAAGAAGGAACCGCAATATGTACCTGTTGAGAAATATCATGATGTGCCCGAATTGACTAAGAACAAGGAGTTGCCGCCTACTACCGTCTCACCGAAGGTTGAGGAAAAGGCAGTGGCTCCCAAGATTGAGGTGCCGAAGTATGACACAAGCAAGCCTGTAACAGGGGTTGTAGTCAGTCTTGGAGGACGTTTTTTTGAAAGAGAATTGTTGCCTGTTATTATCACAGAGGCCGGAGAAAACAATCGTATGACCGTCTATTCGGCCAAGAGCGTCAATCCCAATGTAATCCGGTCATATGGGGTAGTGCGCTATGCCGATTCACTTGAACAGGCCGTAAAGAACCCTTATCTCGGCAATAACGTGATGGTGGTCCCGGCATCGGAAGTCACAAAGGAAAATATGATCGGTATCAGGCCTGAGAGCGCCAAGGCCATAGGTGAGACGACGAGATACGGCAATAATTATTTGAGCGAAGCCAAGGTGGTTATTTCGTCGAATTAGCATCCCAGTCATAAAAGACTCCTTGAAATAGTGAGAATAATTTCGTACAAAATGGTCTCCTGCCTGGTTAATATTGAAATTATGAGATTCAAAATCTACCAAGGCGGGAGACCGTGATATCATGCGCGTTATCCACCCGCCTCATTGTTTTTTGCACCCTGTTAGTGATAACATTTTCATAAATATTTTAGTGGAGGCGCCGCATGGCAAGTAAACAGAAGGTCCCTGAACCGGGACCGCCGGAATGTATACCGGTTGAAAATCACATAAAGGACAACCTCCACAGATTTATAAAGACCATGCTCGGCAACGACTACAAACCGCCGAGGAGAGACACTTATTACAACGGGCTTGCCTATTACGTCAGAGAGCGCCTCATAGACAGATGGCTCAAGGCTCAGCGTTCATACTACGAAACACAGGCCAAAAGGATATATTACCTATCAATGGAATTCCTGCCGGGCAGGTTCCTGCAAAATTACATCATCAACCTTGATATGGAAGAAGAGTGCAAAAAGGCCCTTGAGGGCTCCGGTTTCAGGCTGGAAGACCTTGTTGAGGAAGAACCGGACCCCGGTCTCGGCAACGGCGGTCTCGGCAGACTTGCATCATGTTATATGGACTCTCTGGCCTGTCTGGAAATTCCAGGTTACGGATATGGTATCCGTTATGACTACGGGATTTTTCATCAAGGCATAGTGGACGGCTACCAGGTAGAGGAATGCGACAACTGGTTAAGTAACGGCAACCCCTGGGAGATTGCTCGCAGGAACTTCCTGTACACGGTAAAATTCTACGGCCGTTCGGAGTCATATACTGATGCGGACGGTAACGTCAGATACAGGTGGGTTGATTCTGAAAATGTTAAGGCCATGGCCTGCGATATCATCATTCCGGGGTACGGGACGGAAATAGTCAACAACATGCGTCTGTGGGCAGCCATGGCAAGCAAGGAGTTCAACCTACGTTTTTTTAACATGGGAGATTACATTAAGGCCATGGAAGCCAAGGTCTTTTCAGAGAACATCTCCAAGGTGTTATATCCCGGCGATGAACCTGAGCAGGGCAAGGAACTAAGACTCAGACAGCAGTATTTTTTTGTGGCCGCTACCTTCAAGGACATAATGCGGAGGTTCAAGAAAAAGCACGGCAACTTCAAGGGACTACCCGACTTCGTGGCAGTCCAGCTCAATGACACCCATCCCGCCATAAGCATACCTGAACTGATGCGACTGCTCATCGACAAGGAAGGCCTCGGCTGGGATGAGGCCTGGGATATTTGCGTAAGGACGTTCGCCTATACAAATCACACGGTCCTGCCGGAAGCTCTGGAGACCTGGCCTGTAGAGCTGATTGAAAGGCTCCTTCCACGTCATATGGAGATAATATATGAGATCAATCATCGTTTTCTGGAAGATGTGAAAAAGCGCTATCCTGGAGACATCGGCAAGCTTTCAAGGATGTCAATAATCCAGGAAGGCCACAGGAAAAGGGTGCGCATGGCCAACCTTGCGGTTATCGGCAGTCATACCGTAAACGGCGTTGCCGAGCTCCACACGCACATACTGAAGACCTCTCTTTTCAGGGACTTTGATGAATTCTTCCCGGGCAGGTTCATCAACATCACAAACGGGATAACCCAACGCCGTTGGCTGCTTCAGGCAAATCCCGGACTGGCCGGGCTCATAACTTCCACCATAGGCCCCGATTGGATACTCGACCTCTATGAGTTGAAAAAGCTCATACCTTATGCTGAAGACAAAGCCTTCAGATTTTCGTGGCAGAAGGTAAAGAAGGACAATAAGCGGCTCCTTGCCGAATACATTATGCTGAAAACCGGTGTAGAGGTAAACATTGATTCCATGTTCGACATACAGATAAAGCGCATTCACGAATACAAACGCCAGTTGCTCAATGTCCTTCACGTGATAACCCTATATAACAGCATCAAGGAAAACCCGAGGGCGAAATTTGTGCCGAGGACGGTCATCTTCGGGGGCAAGGCAGCGCCGGGCTATTTCATGGCGAAGCTTACAATTAAACTGATAAATTCGGTGGCGGAAAAGGTCAACAACTCGCCTTACGTGAAGGAGAAGCTCAAGGTGGTATTCCTGCCGAACTATTGTGTTTCACAGGCCGAGAAGGTCATTCCGGCCGCTGATCTGTCAGAGCAGATATCCATGGCCGGCATGGAGGCCTCGGGGACCGGGAACATGAAATTCGCGCTCAATGGAGCGCTTACCATCGGGACCCTGGACGGTGCGAACGTGGAGATAATGGAAGAGGTGGGCGAGGCGAACATCTTTATTTTCGGTCTTAGGGAAGTGGAAGTCGAGGCCCTCAAGGCCGGCGGGTACAATCCGTACGATTATTACAATAAGGACCCGGAATTGAAGAAGGCCGTCGACATGATAGGTTCGGGCTATTTCTCGCCCGGCAAGCCGGACCTCTTTTTGCCCATAAAGAGGACGCTTCTGGACTATGGAGACAGGTATCTGCTGCTGGCCGACTACCGCATGTACATAAACTTCCAGGAGGAGGCGAGCAAGGTCTATCTTGACAGGGAGGAATGGACCCGCAGGTCAATACTCAACACAGCCAACATGGGCAAGTTTTCAAGCGACAGGGCGGTGATGGAATATGCAAAGAATATCTGGAACATAAAGGGCAAGCGGGAATAGGGCAGGGGTTCTTAGAGTTTCAGGCCGTTTTTTGCGGGTGTGATTTGCTTAGTATTTTTATCGGCAGTGTCTTTCAGGTTTTTTGTTTTGTCTGGAGATTTTCTCTTTTTGTTCCGGCCGACTGATTTCAATGTTTTCTCGCCTGAATTATTGTTGTCTTTTGTAATGCTTGCGGCAGATGTATTATTGTCCTGATACTGTTTATTCACGGCTACAGAACTCCTCATAGCAGCCATTGTTTTTTCGATTTTATCGAGTTTGTCAATTATCGCGTTATACCTCTTTTCAGCAGCCTTGGCGTCTGCTGGATCGCCAACTTTCTCATCAGGAGATATTTTACGGTTAAGAAGGACAGTGTTTACTGACACGTGCAGCATTTCGTCCGCCTTGTCGCGGTAACCGCTTGAATAAGAAAAATCCAGTGTATCTCCGGGTTTCAACTCGTATGTAGTGATTGTCTTGCCGTCCATATCGATTAATTTCGTGTCTCGTGAAATGTATAACACATACTTGCCGTCGGCCACCACCAGGGTCATGGGGTTTTTAATGACATTTACCAGGGCTGAGGACACAGTCCCTCCGCTGTTTTTTCCCGTGCCTGCCTCTGCCCTGAATTTATCCGCCTCATTGCTGATGTCCCTCTCGATGTCGCGGACATCCAGTCCCAGGCGCTGGGCCTCCCGAAGATCGTTGCGCGCCAGTCTTATCATAAGCATGTCCGGGCCGCTTTGAGTTGACGACATGTGGAAATAGACCTTTCCTCTGCCCAGATACATCTCACCGAGGATGGATTTATTGGATGCAGCCCTAATTGCCGCGGTATAAGATTCCACAGCCTTGTTGTAATTCTTTATATTCAGATAACAGTCCGCGACAACCATGTAGTATGCCGTATCGTCTTTGAATGTGCCCATCCGCCTTGCCGCATCGTAATGACCTATTGCAGCGGCGCAATCGCCCTCAGACTTAAGCCTGTTGCCCTCTGACAGGTCATCGAGCGCGGATGACTGAACAGGTATACTGAACGTATAAAACAATGCAGCGATTAAAATATATATAATTGTCTTTTTCATTGGTTATAAAGCGCCCCGGCTGTCTCCAAAAGTCTCTTGTCAGTATAATACAAAAGGCTGTTAAGCACTACGCCTACCGGTGTTTTTGCAAAGAGAGGACCATCAACGGGCATATTCTTCGGTTTAAGGATAACATCCTCCAGCCAATATATATTGTCGCTCTTGGTCTCCACCCGTTTTTTCAATTCCCTGCCTCCCCGGTAACAGGTGAATTCAGAGGCTGCCCAGGCAGTCCATAATTTTTGGGTGAGCAACCCCTCGGTATTGGACTCATTTATTTCAACCAGTTTCACCCCGCAGGCGACATCCGCGTCCGAGGCTGATGCGGCAAGCGCACTTCGCCTTTCAAAGGCGGCGGACAATTGCCTGAAGAAATAGTTTGCTATGCTGCCTGGATAGTTGCCGTATAAACCGTATGGGCTTTCGATTTTGACATGGGAGGTCTCATCGCTGAGAAATATCCTGAAGTTTTGACTGACCGGCATTGTTTCGTTATCAGCACTTCTTCGCACGGGATAATTCGTGTCCCTGTTCACTGAAGGGGGTTTTGAAAAGAGATAACATGAAGGCAACAAAAGTAACAGCACGGCAAGAGCAATGAAGAAAATGCTCTGCCTAAGCATTATTATGCGCCGGCTGCGTATGTGTCTGTTGTTTTAAGGTGTACATTTCCAGTTCAGTCCTCAATAAAATATATCATTAAATAAGTCCTGAATACAAGGAAAGCTGCCTCAGGGGGATTGTACCATGTGTTTTGAGCAATAAAAACTACCGCGATCCGGTTGCATTTATTATGATAAAATCATAATAGGGGCTCTGGCCGACGTCGGGACCTTCGCTGAACTTGTAAACGCTGTTGCGCTTGAGACCTCTGTTCTTATAGCCGTTGACGCTTCCGACTTCAAGCAGATGCTCAATAAGGAAGTGGGCGAACTGGGTCTGAAGATACTACTTATTTCATAGACCTCTTAAGCCTCGCCTTTGCCCTGAATACACCGTCAAATTTCGCTCGTTCCTGCCTGCCTCTCGGCATTAAGAACCATGTGACCAAAGTCACTGATTTACTCTGGGTCTTTATATAAACTTAAGTGCTTTGGAATTTGACAGGCAACGACGGAGTTCGGGGGGGCAGCTTTATAAAGTCAGGTATGGACTTTATAAAAGATTTATAATATATTTACATTAATAGGCTTTAAACTCATATGAAGGAAAGAGAAATATTCTTATGTGGGGTGCCCGGTAAATGACAAAAAGCTTCCAGGTAGTAATCCCGGATTATAAGTACTGGAGACAGAATATTAAATGCCAGACCGGCTGTCCGGTGAATACGGATTCCAGGGGATACGTCAGGGCCATAGCGGAAGGCGATTATGAAAAGGCCTATTGGATCGCCAGGACCCCAAACCCCCTCGCCTCCATATGCGGCAGGATATGCGCCGCACCCTGTGAGCTTGCGTGCAGGAGGGGGTGGATAGACGAGGCAGTCTCAATAAGGGCGCTTAAGAGGTTTGTGACCGAGCAATACGGAGTTGAAATATATAAAGACAAAAAGGAATTCGCAGAAGATTTCAAACGTCATTTTAAAGATACGGGTTCCGGAATAATCGGCATAGCAAAGGGGACATCCAAACCGGTTTCCATCATCGGCTCAGGGCCGGCAGGCCTTGCCTGCGCTCACGAATTGGCCCTTATGGGATACAAGCCCGTCATCTACGAAATGGAAAAGATTGCAGGGGGCATGTGCGCTGTAGGCATTCCCTCATACAGGCTTCCGAGAGAACTTTTTGAGGCCGAGATCAAGGCCATAAAGGCGCTGGGGGTTGAGATAAGGCTTGGCGTTCAGATAGGAAAGGACGTGGACCTCAAGAGCTTGTATGAAGAATCCGCCGCGGTCCTCATGGCGGTAGGCGCGAAAAAATCGAGGATGCTGCCGCTCGACGGGGCGGCAAGCAAGGGGGTCCTTGGAGGGGTTGATTTTCTGAGAGATGTGGCCGTGGGCAATGATGTGAAGATAGGCCCCTCTGTTGTGGTTGTCGGCGGGGGCAATGTTGCCTATGATGTTGCAAGATCATCGCTGAGGCAAGAGGGCGTCGAGTCCGTGTCACTGGTCTGCCTTGAGGCCCTGGAACAAATGCTGGCTGATAAGATAGAAATCCAAGAGGGTGAAGAAGAAGGCCTCAAGAGGTTCAACAGCTTCGGGCCCGCGAGCATCAATACGGATGAAAAGGGCACAGCAAAAGCAATCGTGTTCAAAAGGGTAATCTCTGTTTTCGACAGTGAAGGCAGATTCAATCCCAGGTTTGATGAGTCGGATACAATGACACTTCCCGCAGACACCATTTTATTTTCCGTAGGACAGTCATTCGATATCTCCTTTGTTCAAAATAGCGGTCTTAAGGTGGAAATGACCGAAAGAGGGGCAATTAAAACTGGGGCCGATAAGCTCTCCACCTCCCTTCCCGGCCTGTTTGTCGCGGGCGACCTTGCCTATGGTCCCAAGCTTGTTATCGATGCGGTCTCAAGCGGCAAAAAGGCCGCGCTCGCAATACATGAATATATCAGCAAAGAGCGTATTCATATAAGCCGCTCTGAAGTCCACATGGAGACCTATGATAAAGACGTAAGGGACAATGTGGTAAGACATCCGAAAGATTATGAAAAACTTCCGAGGGTCCCTGTCCCCGCGTCGGACGCCGTGGACAGGATGACGAGACCTTTTATTGTCGTTGAAACAGGCTTTACAGAGGAATTGGCGGAAGCTCAGGGCGGACGATGCCTGAACTGTGCGGTGAACACTATCTTCAACGGTGACAGGTGCATACTTTGCGGCGGTTGTTCCGACGTCTGTCCCGAATACTGCCTCAGGCTGGTGAGTCTCGAAAATATAAGGGGCGACGAGATGCTGGCGGCCCTTTACAGGAACAGGTACGGACTGGAACCGGAAGGGACCGGTTCGGCGATCATAAAGGATGAGGAGAGGTGCATACGATGCGGTTTATGCGCGAAAAGGTGTCCGGTAGACGCCATAACAATGGAGAGATTTTTATTCAAGGAGGTGCTGACAAGTGAGTAGCGCTATTGTTGACGATAAAGAACGCCTGTCCAGGAGGGACTTTATAGGCCTTGCTTCCCTGGGGGCAGTGGTGCTTTCCTCTCTGAGCCTGCTCGCGGGGATATTCAGGATGACGAGGGCCAATGTCCATTATGAGGAAGCGACAAAATTCAAGATAGGCAAGATCGACAACTTCCCGGCCGGCACGGTCAGAAAGCTTGACGGGAGGGGCGTTTTTATATTTGCCTCCGATGAAGGCATTCATGCGATATCCAGCGTATGCACACATCTCGGCTGCATTGTCTCCAAGACCGAGACCGGCTTTCAATGCCCCTGCCACGGCTCCCGATATAATGAGTCCGGCAAGGTCATAGCTGGTCCGGCCCCGAGAAGCCTTGCGTGGCTTGAAATAAGTCAGGATGTGGACGGAAGCCTTGTGGTTGATGCTGCAAAGGATGTCCCGGCCGGGACTAAGTACAAATTTTATGCATAATCCGGGGAGAGGACGGAGACAATGAATGAAATAAGCAGACAGGGAATTGACAAGTTCATAGATAATGCAAAAAATATTATAGACACATTTACAGGCTCCTTTCTGAGGAGCGGCAAACCGACTTCCGACAGGTCGCGCGCTGCCGTAATGTTCAACAATTTCTTTCTCCATGTTCAGGGAGTCAAGACCCATATGAATACCCTGAGACCGTCGTATACGCTCGGTATGGGTCTTGCAGCCTTCTTCCTGTTTGTGATTGCCTGTGTATCGGGTGTGCTCCTGATGATCTATTACAATCCTTCCATCGAAAACGCTTACAATACCGTTAAAGACCTTACTTATGTGGTATTTGCCGGAAAGCTCGCAAGGAATATCCACAAATGGGCGGGAGAGGCGATGATAATCTTCGTCTTTCTTCATATGGCAAGGGTCTTTTACACTGGATCGTACAAGAGCGGGAGGGAGTTCAACTGGGTAATCGGCATTGTTCTGCTTGCCGTTACCTTTGTAGTAAACCTATCGGGATATATACTCCCCTGGGACCAGCTTTCGTATTGGGCTCTGGTTATAACCTCAAATATCATGCAATCTCCGAAAGAGCTCACGGATTCCCTCGGCATAACGCAGTATTTCGATATCGGAGGATTTCAAAAAGAGCTTTTTCTTGGAGGGTTGACCCCGGGTAAGGAATCCCTTACAAGGGTCTATCTCTTTCATATCATGCTGTTGCCTCTTGTCCTGTTAATATTTATAGCCGTGCATTTCTGGAGGATCCGAAAAGACGGCGGCCTTACAAAACCGGAGGCATTCCAACCGCAGGAAAGCGATGCCCAGTTGTTTTCAACGCCGGATAAAAAGGGAGGAATATTCACTACCAACAAGACCTACGGGCTCATGGAGCTTGCAGGCGGCAGGACGCCTGCTGTTGACAAGGATGTCGAAAACACTGTCCTGAGCTGGCCCAATCTCCTGCTTGCCGAGGCTGCCGTGCTCTTTGTATGCCTTGCAGCGGTGGTGGTTTATTCCTTTTTTATAGATGCCCCGCTCAAGGAACTCGCCAACCCATTAATCCCGGAAAACCCTGCAAAGGCGCCGTGGTATTTTCTCGGGCTGCAGGAACTGCTTTCATATTCAGCCTTTATGGGAGGGGTCGGGCTGCCGACACTGGCGCTGCTCGGACTTGCTCTTATCCCGTACCTCGACAGGGAGCAGGACAATGTGGGGATCTGGTTTTCCAGCAAAATGGGCAAGTCGGTTGCCCTTCAATCTTTTTTTACCGGCATAGTGGTCCTGATCGGATTGCTGGCTGCAGCAATACGCTTCGGGTGGCTAAGGAACTGGTTGCCGAATATTCCACAGCTGATTATTACCATTGTTAATCCGGGCAGCATCTGGGTTGCTTTCGTAATCGGGTGGTCGCTGTTCGTTATAAAAAAGACAGGTTCTACCAGAATGGGGGCAATAGCCCTGTTTACCATGTTCCTGATGAGTTACATCGTTCTCACTTATGTGGGAACTGAATTGAGGGGTCCTAACTGGGGCTTTTACTGGTCGAGAAGCCAATGGCCGTCCCATTAGTCCGAGTATGGTGACCGGCATGGCAAAACAGTCTGCTCTTAAAAAATTAACATAGAAGAGGGAGAGCTATGCGCAACAGGTTTTATTTGATGACACTATTTATCTCAGGGGTTATTCTCTGCGCCTTTACTTTGTTTACCGCATACAGGGAAATGCAGCCCGAATGGAAGGACTATCAGAATGACTACAAGGAACTGCTAATTAAAGACACGCGGGATGAGGCCGCAAAGAAAAAGGCGAGGGCGCTTGAGGTGGCTATCCAACAGGTGTATCTCAGCAAACTCAAAAGAATAGACAGGTGTACGAGCTGCCATATCGGGGTGGAGAATCCGCTTGCGGCAAATGCCAAGGAACCTTTCAGACAGCATAGCGGCGAATATCTGAAAAACCACGAGCTCAATAAATTCGGCTGTACAGTATGTCATTACGGTCAGGGGCGCGCCATGAACAAGAAGGAGGCCCACGGCATAGGGCACGATACCCATTGGGATTATCCGATAATACCGATGAAGTATATCCAGAGCACTTGCGCACAGTGCCATAACCTTGAGATGTTGAAGCTCAAAGGCGTAGACAGGGTCGTCAAAGGTGAAAAGCTGTTCGGAGAAAACGGGTGCAGGGGTTGCCACAAACTTCAGGGTATAGGAGGCGACCTCGGCAAGGCGCTTGATATAGTCGGCTCGCAACCGATCGCCTATTTTCCGATGGGGAACGTTATCGGTGAAAGGACGGTTTATTCCTGGTTCAAACAGCACTTCGACGATCCCAGGGCACTTGTACCTGAGAGTGAAATGAAGGTGCATGTGACTGAAGCGGAGGCAGATCTGCTGACAACATACATACTGTCTCTGAGGTCGGAAGAGATGCCCAGGGAATACAGACGATTCAAAGATACGGCGGGCACGGAAAGAACTATGGAGGACGGCGAGGCACTGTACAAAAAATACTGTATAGCCTGTCATGCAAAAGGCAAGGACAGCCTTTATGACGAGCTTTTTAATCGGACTGTTCCAGCCATAATGAATCCGGCATTTCTGAAAGTCGCAGATGACGGATACCTAAAGAAGGTTGTCGGAGAAGGGCGTGACGGGACACAGATGACTGCGTGGAAGGCTGCTGCAGCAGGGTTATCCGAGCAGGAAATCAATAAAATCGTGGAGTACCTGACAAGCGAAAGGCCGAAGGTCAGGGTTGAGCCTTTTGCCATGGCCTCTGCCAAAGGCGACCTGAAGAACGGCGAAGGATTGTACAGGGTCCGCTGCGCCCTCTGTCACGGCGAAACAGGCAAGGGGGCACTCGGCCTGAACCTGCGAAATCCGGTGGTGCAGGGCGCGGACGCCAACTTCCTTGCCATAACGGTTAGGGACGGGAGGGAGGGCACTCCAATGCCTCCTTTTGGGAAAAAGGGTGTGGGACTCAAAGACCAGGAAATCGTTGATGTAGTCTCATATGTAAAGACGCTCTCTAAGAAGAAATAGACCATGGAGAAAGGAATAGAGATGAAAGAAGCCGGCAAGAAATGGAGAGACTGTGTATATGTTGTAATGCTCCTGTCGATTGTCCTTGTTCCTGCCGTCAGGGGGACGGCGCAGGCCTCCGGAGCGGACGGTAATGAGGAACTCGGCAAAAAGGTTTATGAAGCCCGCTGTTCAATATGCCATGGCTCCAAAGGTGACGGTAAAGGGCTTGTGGGCAATGGAGAAATGCGCTGGTCGGAAAAGAGCGGAAGGGTCCTGCCGGTCTATGCGCGGGATTTTACAACGGGTGTTTTCAGGTTTCGTTCCACCCCGACCGGATGTCTGCCGACGGATGACGACCTGGAGAGGATAGTAGACAGCGGCGTCCCGAGGTCCTTCATGCCCCCGCATAAAGAACTCCCGGCAGGGGAAAAGAAGGCTGTCAGGGATTATATAAAGACCTTCTCGCCGAGATGGAAGGAAGACGAGCCGTGCAAGGTCATCGAGGTCAAGAAACCCCGATTCATCGGCAGCGCTTCATCCCTCGATAAGGGCAAGAAAATATACAAGGAGATGAAATGCTGGGAGTGTCACGGAGACGATGGGAAAGGCAAAGGCCCCAAGGCGGACAAGCTCAAGGATGATTGGGGAAAGCAGATACTGCCCTTTAATTTTATCAGCGGGCAGTTGAAGAGGGGCTCTTCACCTGAAAATGTCTATATAACCTTTACAACAGGGCTCGACGGTACAGGGATGCCCTCGTATGAGGACTCCTTGAAAGAAGACGAAAGATGGCACCTTGTAGCATATACGCTGAAGTTGATGGGGTTGATCAAATAGGAAGAATATTGCCTGAAATTGATGGAAAGGGGGAGGTGATAATTTTAATGGTCTGCAAGCTGTAATCAGCAGATGTTGTTTGCAAAGGAATGTTTTTGGGGAGTTGCACAGGTAAAAATTAATGATTCATGTGGGAGGAAACGAATGGAAATAATCGTTGAGAAACTCAAAAGTACGGTAATCTTTGCTTTTTCGGTCCTTTTTTTATGGAGCTTTATGTTTCTTGCCGGAAACGCGTATGCCGCGGACGGTAAAAAAGCCGAATTGGGCAAAAAAATCTATGAGAAGTACTGTGTCATATGCCACGGCCCCAAAGGTGACGGCAAAGGGCTCGTAGGCATTGTGCATAGATACCAGCTGAAGGGGTCAGTGCACACTATTTTTCCAAGGGATTTTACGACCGGGGTATACAGGTTCAGGACAACAGCCACCGGGTGTCTGCCCACCAATGACGACCTCCTCAGGACAGTGACAAACGGCATCCCGAGGGCGTATATGCCGTCTCATGAGGATGTGCCTCCGGATGAGCGGAAGGCAGTCATAGAATATATCAAGACCTTCTCAAAGAGGTGGGCTGAAGAAGAGGCCTGCAAGCCTTTCCCAGTGAAAAAGCCCAACTGGATCGCAAGCGCCGATTCAATAGAGAAGGGGAAAAAGTTATATAAGGACATGAAGTGCTGGGAATGCCACGGAGATGAGGGCAAGGGCGACGGAACAAAGGCTGACCGGCTAAAAGATGATTGGGGAGATAAGATCATTCCCTTTGATTTCACCAGCGGCGCCACGAAGATGGGGTTTGCTCCCGAGAACGTCTTTACTGCCTACACTGCGGGCCTCGATGGGGCTGGTATGCCTTCGTATGAGGATTCCATGACCGAGGAGGAGAGATGGAACCTTGTATCATATACACTGGTATTGATGGGACGGATCAAACAGTAAGAGCAGGCATGAAATCGTAATAAATAAGGAGGATATGAAATGTCAGAAAATAAGTCCGAGGACAAGAAGATCAATAGAAGGGGATTTCTTAAATTCCTGGGTGTTGCCGGTGCCGTCGCCGGCGCAGGCATGGTAATGCCGAAAGATGTGCTCTCACAGTCGTCCAGGACGACACTCCTGGCCAAGGCCAATGGCAACGGCCATGAAAAACCGGGCCATTTGGAGCATGAAGTGAAACCTGGAGAATACGACCAGTATTACGGCTTCTGGAGCGGTGGACACTCCGGAGAGGTGAGGGTTTTAGGCATTCCATCCATGCGCGAATTGATGAGGATCCCTGTTTTCAATATGGAGTGCGGCAAGGGATGGGGCTATACCAATGAGAGCAAAAAGCTCTTGCGGGGCTGGACAGTAGGCGACACCCATCATGTGCACGGATCCTACAAAAACGGCACCTATGACGGAAAGTACCTGTTTGTGAACTGCAAGATCACCAACAGGCTTGCAAGAATCAGGATCGATGTCATGGAAGTAGATGCGATTTGCGATATACCGAATATCCAGGGCATGCACGGCAGCTTTCCGCAGAGATACCCGAAAACCGAGTGGGTAGCATGTAACAGTGAGTTTGAGGTGCCGTTTCCGAACGCAGCAGAAAGCTCCTCTAAAAATTATCGCGGAGCGCATACCATCGTCGACGCCGAAAGGATGGCTGTCGTATGTCAAATAATGCTCGATTCAAACCTTGACCTTGCGGCAACCGACTACCAGGGCAAGTATTCTTTTGCGACTTCGTACAACACGGAAAAGGGCGTCACCGTTTCCGAGATGCTTGCAAACGACAACGATCTCCTCCATGTGTTTAACTGGGAGAAGATACGCGAGGCGCTCAAGAAGGGTAATTACAAGATGATAAACGGGGCAAAGGTCATTGACGGCAGGGAAGGGAAATCGGACATAGTGCTGAGAATCCCTGTGCCCAAGAACCCCCACGGAGTGAATATCTCTCCCGACGGAAAATACGCCATATGTTCCGGCAAGGTGTCAACCGCCTGCACAGTGGTCGATATTTCAAAGATCGGCCTGGCCTATGCAGGAAAAATCAAACCTGCTGAGTGCATTGTTGCTCAGCCCGAAATAGGCCTCGGCCCCTTGCACACCACTTTTGACGGCAGGGGCAATGCCATTACCTCGGTGTTTATTGACAGCACCAATGTTAAATGGAACATTGAAAGGGCCATAAAGGGCGAAAAGAAGCCCATCGTTGATGTGCTGGACGTCCATTACCAGGTAGGGCATATCATGGCGACCATGGCCGAGACCAAGGAAGCTGACGGCAAGTGGCTTATCTCGCTCAATAAGATGTCCAAGGACAGGTTTATCAATGTGGGTCCGCTCAAGCCCGAAAATGAGCAACTCATAGATATAAGCGGCGATAAGCTCAGGCTTGTTCATGACAGTCCGACCTATATCGAGCCTCATGATGTCATTTTGATAAGGAGGGACATCATAGAGTCCAAGGTCAAGGACCGCTACGACATGTTTGAGCACCCGCTTGCTGTAACAAAGAGCGGGGTGGAACGTAAGGGCAATAATGTCACGGTGAAGCTTACGGCAAACGCCCCGGTTTACGGACTGCAGGAAGTCAAGGTCAAGAAGGGCAACAGGGTAACGATTATCGTTACGAACAACGATGAAATAGCCGATCTTGCGCACGGCTTTGCCCTTGAGAGACACAATATCAGCTTTGTTGTTGCGCCTTTCCAGACAAAGTCGGTCACTTTTACGGCTGACAAGCCCGGAGTCTTCTGGGCATACTGTACGAATTTCTGCCATGCCCTTCATCTTGAGATGAGGATGAGGTTTATAGTAGAAGCGTAACTTTCCGTATAAGCGTTGCGAGCGAGGCCCGGAGGCTGGTACTACAAGAGCTTCCGGGCTTTCTGCCGCTACCTCAGAATAATAATTCCATAGAGTGAGGATGGTATGAAGACAATTGTTTCATTGATTATTTTGATACTTACTGTGTGTGTTACGCCGGCAGTATACGGCGATCAGTATAAAATGTTTGAACACCATTATGCCTATAAACCGGAGGACGTGCTTTCCGCTGCAAAATTCGTGCAGAAGAAAGGGTATTGGGAGGGCTTTAAGGATAACAAGCTCGTGGGATACGTCATTCTCTCAAAGGACTGGACAAAAAAGCTGGTCGGTTATTCCGGAAAGCACCTGGAAACCCTTATAGGCATGGATACTAGGGGGACCATTACCGGAGTGAAACTCCTCTTTCATTCCGAACCTATCGTCCTGATCGGCCTCAAGGAAGAAAGTTATCTTGATTTTATAAAACAATACAAGGGCAAGAACATCAAGGACCCGGTCTCCGTGGGCAAGGATATTTCCATGGACGCGATAACCGGGGCCACGGTCACCGCCGTTGTGCAGAACTCTATTATTCTTGAAAGCGGCAGGAAAGTTGCCGCCGAGACAGGGGTGATGAAAGTTGCGAAGGGCAAGGGGCTCAGGATCAGTCAAAAATACAGCGCCCTCACGTGGGATGAACTCAAAAAATCAGGGGCAATAAAGGAACTCTCTGTAACCTCCAAGGAACTGGGTCTTGAGGGAAATGATAACTTCATAGACCTTTATGTCTCCGTAGTGACCCCGCCGGCTATCGGAATAAACCTCCTTGGGGACAATCTTTACAGGGACATCATGGGCCGTCTCAAGAACGGCGTCTCCGCAGTTGCCGTCTTTTCAAAGGGCAAGGGATCATTCAAGGGGTCAGGTTTTGTGCGCGGCGGCGTATTTGACAGGTTCAACATTGAGCAGGGCTCCAAGGTCTTCATGTTCAGGGACCGTGATTACAGGATACTTTCGGACATCAATGCAAAGGGCGCTCCTTCCGTGAATGAGGGAGGTGTCTTTATAGTAGAGGACAAGGCATTTGATCCGACTGCTCCATTCAAGCTTAACCTCCTGTTCCAGTTCCGCTCGTCAAACATCAAGAAGGATTTTAAGTCTTACAGTATCGAATACACTCTGCCCGACAGGTTCCTGGAATAAGGCATGAACGATTTGTTCAGTATGATCTCCGGCATATTCGGGCGACTGTTTTCAAGCGCTGTTGAGGGGCTTGAAATTACGCCTTGGAGATTCATATGGGAGCAGAAACTGGTACACATCGCTTTCTTTTTCCTGTTTTTGCTTTTTCTTTTGTTCTTTATGTCTTTCAAAGACAGGCTTGCAAAAAACAGGAAATTATTTAATCTTGTTTCTTATGGAATACTTGTTTTTTCATTTCTCTATGTGGGACTTGTTGTCAAGGCCCAACCTACGACCACCAACATAGTAATTTTACTTAATTCACTGGCGGCAAGTGAATTTCCACTGGGGCTTTATATAATGGAGCCGTATATATTTCTGTCGTTCATCTTCATTTTTGCGTCAGTGCTCCTGTGGGGCCGGGGTCTCTTCTGCGGATGGCTCTGTCCTTATGGCGCTCTGCTGGAACTGCTCAACAGGGCGTATGTGAAGTTTTTCCCTAAATCCAGGAAGGCGCTTCCCGAAAAGGTACACGGGAGGCTTGTTTATCTCAAGCATATATATTTTTTCTGCATAGCCGGGGCATCCTTTTACAGTTTTACTCTTTCCGAGTATATGTCTGAAATAGAGCCGTTCAAGACCTTTTTGTTGGGACTTAACAGGCAGTGGTACTTTGTCCTGTATTTTGTGATAATAACCATGGGGTCTGTGGTGATTTACCGGGCATACTGCAGGTATATATGTCCTTTGGGGGCCGCCCTCAGTCTGCCTTCTTTTATTAAAGGGCTGCCGTTGGTTAAACTTAAGAGGCATCCTTCGTGCGGGACCTGCAGGATTTGCGGTAATGCCTGCCAATATCAGGCAATAGTCTCAGCCGGGACTATCGATACCCACGAGTGTCTTGATTGCCTGGATTGCCAGTTGAATTATATGGATGAACAAAGATGCCCTGACCTAATCAGGCAGAGAAAAGTAAAAGCACAGGAGTCCGGATAAAATGCAGATAAGTGGATACCTCTCAGGTTGTAAAGGCGCGGTCATGTCCTGGAGGCATGCTGTTGCTTTTGTTGCGCTGCTTTGCTGGTTCTTCCTGGGCCCTTTGCGGGCGCAGGCAAACACATTAGTTGTGGGAGTTGATTATCCTACGATTGGCGCTGCTCTCAAGAAGGCGAATAACGGCGATGTGGTTGAGGTAAAAAGCGGCGAATACCGGGAGGAGTTCAGGATAGAAAAAGCCGTGCATCTAAAAGGGATAAACAGCCCTGTAATCATAGGGGGGAAGGGCCATACCATTGAAATCGCAAGCCGGGGTGTCACTGTGGAAGGCTTTGTGCTGAAGGATGAAAATCCGATCGGCGATATGAACAGCGCGGCAATATATATTTCCAAGGGGGCCGACGATGCGGTCGTGAAGGATAACCGTTTTTTTAATGTTATGCACGCTATCTGGAGTGTCGAGGCCAGGGGCGCAAGGATCGAAAACAATACTATTGAAGGAAGGGTAAAACTTGAAAGGAATCAAAGGGGGAACGGTGTTTACCTTACGGGCTGCTCAGAAGCTATGGTTGTCGGCAACAGGATGGAACACTGCAGGGACGGCATTTATGCCGAGGTCTCGCATGACGGGAAGTTTATCGGGAACATCATGACGAACTCGCGGTACGGCATTCATACCATGTGGGTGGACAGGGCCGTATTCAGCAAAAATACTTCCATCCGCAATCTGGTGGGCATAGCGATCATGTATTCTAAGAACTCAGTCATTACCGATAACGTGGCTGCGGGCAACCAGACACACGGCCTGCTTCTCAATCAAACCACAAGGAGCCGGATAACGGGGAATAAGGTTGTCGGCAATACGAAGGGTGTCTACTTCTTCAATTCGATATTCAACAGCCTGGGTTCCAACCTGATCATGAACAACAGCCTCGGCTTGCACAGTTGGGGCGGGTCGATGGACAATACGGTCAATGGGAACACCTTTATCAGCAACGAAGTCCAGGTGAAGTACGTTGCCGGCCGGGACCAGCAATGGGACGGCAATTACTGGAGCGATTACCTGGGGTGGGATATGGACGGCGACGGCATCGGCGATATGCCCTATGAAACCAACAGCGTTGTGGACCACATCTTGTGGAAGTACCCGACGGCCAAGCTGCTGTATGCAAGCGCCTCCCTGCAGCTCCTCTGGATGATGGAGAAACAGTTCCCCATTCTCAAGGTCCCGAAGGTAAGCGATACCAAACCGGCCATGCGTCCCCTGCAGATAGACTGGAGGGATTTGAAAGTCAAATATCCCTATGTCGCTGAGAGATATTTCGGTGAGATAGAGAAACTCCCGATCACACACTGAGGCAAATTATGCTTGAACTTATTGACATAACGAAAAATTTCGGAGAGGTAAAGGCCGTCGACGCTGTAACCCTCAGAATCCATGAAGGGGAGATGCTGGGACTTGTAGGGCCCAACGGGTCGGGAAAATCCACCCTGCTCAGGATAATGCTCGGTATTACAAGGCCGTCGTCGGGCAAGGTTATCATAAGTGGCCGCGAATTAAGGGAACGTGAGTGGCAGGACCTCAGAAAAGGCATAGGTTATATGCCTGAGAGGGTCACTTTTTATGATAATCTCACAGGCAGGGAGACCCTTGAACTGTTCAGAAGGGTCAAGGGGGGGCGTCCGGGCACGACAGACGAAATTCTAAAAAAGGTGGGTCTGGAATCCTCGAAGGAGAGAAAGGTTGGCGGGTATTCAAAGGGCATGCGTCAACGGCTCAATCTGGCTCAGGCCCTGTCGAATGAGCCGAACCTCCTTATCCTTGACGAGCCCACATCGGGTCTGGATCCTGTCGGGACAAAGGAATTCTATGAAATACTCTGGGCTGCGCGTGAGAGAAAGAATCTTACGGTTGTCCTGTCCTCTCACATACTTGCTGAAATTGAGGACAAGATAGACAGGGTGGCGATTATGAAAACGGGAGCGCTCAGGGCTGTGGGGAGTTTAGAGGAACTTTATTCAGGTTTTAATCTCCCCCTGAAGATATCTATAACCGTAAATGGAAACAATGCTCACCTTGTTAAACTCCTTGAGAAGGAGGGGGCCGTGGGAATCGAATATAAGGATGGCTATCTCAAGGCCGGTATTCCGAGGGAGGACAAGATTAGGATATTGTCGGCCCTTATGGATGAAAAGGAAAACTTTACCGACCTTTCGCTGAGGGAGCCGAATCTTGAGGAGGTGTTTTTTGGTGTTCACTGATGCCATGCGCGCTATAGCGCAAAAGGAGCTTGCCGACAAACTCAAGAGCAGGTGGGTGATAGTCATTGCAGCGGCCTTTGCCGTGTTCACTATAGTAATCTCCTATTTCGGCGGGGCGACCTCCGGCGTTGCCGGCTTCAGGAGAATGGATGCGACGATTGCCAGCCTCACGAGTCTTGTTACCTACTTCATACCCCTTCTCGCACTGACGCTTGGAGGCGGGATCATTGCAGACGAGCATGACAAGGGGACACTTGATATATATCTTGCCTCCCCGATATCGGTTGGAGAACTTATCCTGAGCAAGTTTGCGGGCCTTGCCATTGCCATCACCATTTCGACCCTTGCCGGACTCGGGGTGGCAGGTCTTGTGCTTTTGATCAAGCTCGGTTCAGACGCCGCTCTCAGCTATGTTGTGTTCATGCTCAACTCGGTCAGCCTGGGGCTTATCTTTTTAAGCATTTCCTTCCTGGTGTCGATACTTTTCAGCGAAAGGGCCAAGGCTATTGCATTTACGGTCTTTATCTGGCTTTTCTTTGCACTCATTTACGATCTTGGCCTGGTCGGGCTGCTCATTATCACCAAGGGGTCTATTGGCAACGGGATATTTTCGATGCTTCTGGCTCTGAATCCCGTGGATGTGTTTCGCATGCTGAATTTTTTGTCCATAGGCGAACTGAGCGTTTTTCTTGGACTGGCCTCAGTTGAACTGCCCGTATATATGAAAACTCCGGTGTTGTGGGTCCTGTCGTTGCTCTGGATAACGCTGCCTCTTATTTTGAGTTACCGTCTTTTTAAAAGGAGATATCTTGCTTAATAATATATGTTCAGGAGGTTTTATTGTGTCGAAGTATCTTGCATTGGTAATGTCACTATTGGTGGTGGTTGTTTTTGCCAGCTCAGCGTTAAGTTATAAAGCTGTTGAAGTGAAAGGCGGCGCAACTGTAAAGGGTGTGATCAAATTTAACGGTACTGTCCCGGCAGAGGAGGTTGCTGCAGCGGATGAGACCCAGAAGGCCTGCCAAAAAGCCGAAAGGACGCCAAAATTTATCATAACCGATTTCAGGGTAAGGAATGCGGTCGTATTCATCAATAGCCCGAAAAATGGCAAGCCGGTCTCAAAGGATACCGTTGTTGACCTGACAATAAAGAAGTGCGGGATGGAACAGTTAGTCAATATCGGGTTTGTGGGCGGCAAGTTCCGCTTTAAAAATGAGGATGACATTCTCCATACCATTCAATTGAAGCTCTGGCTTGCCAACCATAATAAGGTTTCCAGCAGACCTCTGACGGACGGCGCAACCATCTATAATATTGCCTTGCCCAATAAGGGAAAACAGATTGATAAGCTGATAAAGAATTTTCACCGCTATCAGGAAGATACCGGAGTCATTCGTGTGACTTCCAATACAGACCCGGCACTGAGGGGTTACGTGTTCGTTTCCGATCATCCCTATGTTGCTCTGACGGATAAAAATGGAGAGTTTACAATGGATAATCTGCCTCCGGGTGAATATACCCTTACGGTTTGGCATGAGGGCCTGGGCCTGCAGAACAAGACCTTAAAGGTCGCTCTCAATGAGACGACACAAGTCGAAGTAATCTATGAGAAATAAACTGTTCATAGTCGTATTCCTTCTTATGCTTGTCGTGGACTGCGGCGCTGCAGAGAGGAGAGCTGTTGATTTCAGTCTTGCCAACTGGGATGGAAAGACAGTATCCATGCAGGATTTAAAGGGGAAAGTGGTCGTGCTAACCTTCTCATACGCCAACTGCTCAAGCCTTTGTCCCATCATTACAGCGCGGCTTTCCGTTCTTGATGAAGGGCTTAAGAAACTGAAAGAGATCGTGTATCTCCATATCTCGGTAGATACTTCCGCTGATACGCCGGAAAGAAGGAAAAAATATTTTAAACTATACAGCCTGGATGCTGAGAAGGATGGACGGTGGATGTTTCTGTCCGGTCCAGAGAAGGAACTCCGGAAACTGTGGAAGCAATACGGCATAAAGCCTGTCAAGGTCAGGGACAGGAAATTGCCGGGGGGCTATCTTATGGAATATACCCCTTATGTTTCGGTAATAGATAAAGAGGGGGTTGTCAGGCTTGAGACGGACTTCGGTTTTGCCGAAGAGGAAATGAAGGGCCTGATCCAAAGACTTTCTGGTGTGCCGTCGATTGTTTTTTCTGAAACACGTTTTGAAGCTGGTAAGGTAAAAGAAGGGGATATCATAAAACGCGATTTTGAATTTGTGAATGCCGGCAGTGAGGTGCTCAAGATTGCTGACCTCGTGCCGGCCTGAAGGGCCTGCACGAGCGCATCCGCCAGTTCGGCGGAAATACGGCCCGGAGAAAAGGGAATGATCACGATGACCGTCAACACAGCCGGAAGACCAGGGAAACTGAAAAAGACAGTAGAGGTGTGGACGAATGATCCAGCCAATAAAATGGTAATACTTTCCAGTACAGGCGAGGTTGTCGGCAAGCCTGCCCAGGAAGGCGACGGTGGGTGTGCGGGCGACTAAAAATGAAGGAGAAACGAGTATGAACAGAAGAGAGTTTCTCCTTAGCGGCCTGGTAAATTTGGGCGCTGTGCTGATAGGCGGCAAGGAGGCGTTGTCAAAGACCGTGGATGACCGGGAGATAAAAGCAGTGGAACTTCGCATTAACTGTACAACGGAAATACTTAATAGCCCCCGGACTAAGGATGTAAAAATGTGGATACCCGTTCCCCCCGGCGATGATTCGCAGGAGATAACCGGCTTTTTTGCCCGTTCCAGATTTGCCCATAGAGTAACGGAGGCGTCTCCCTGGGGGAACAGGATGCTATTTTTGAATATGGATGATGTGCGGCCGGGCGATAAAATTGCCCTTACCTACAAAGTGCGGAGAAGAAGGGGCGATATCTCCAAAGATCCGCATGAGAGACCTAAGATGCATATGGAGCCGTCGGAATGGGAGAAATGGGACGACAACATAATGAAATATGCTGATGAGGTTGTCGGCAATGAAAAGGATCCCATCAAGATAGGAAGAAAGATTTACGACGCGCTTTTAGACGGTTTTAAATATATCAATGAGGCCTGTGGCCGCGGGGTCAGTGCCATTACCCTTGAGGAGAAGGCCGGCAGGTGTGATGAATTCCATGCCCTGTTCAGGAGCATGATGATGTATAAGGGCGTTTCAGTTAAATGGGAGCAAGGCATTTTGCTTCCATACCCCTCGGCCATGGGCAATAGCGGTGAACTCGAGGCTGATTGCATCAATTCACGCAGTTGGGTGAAGTTTTACATAGGGCATAACAAGTGGATGCCCATGGACATATCAGAAGCAATGACAAGGCCTGAACTGAAAGACTTCTGTTTTGGCAAACTGCCGCCCAACAGGATAAAGATGTCCACAGGGAGAGGATTGGAACTGTCGCCCAAACAGGAGGGTGTTATCAATACCTTCCCCTACGCCTATGCGGAGGCGGACGGTATCCCGTTGATATACGGTCATAATTACAGAAATATGTTGAAATACGAACTGCTTAAAATGGAAATGAAATGATTATGAGAGAAACAGCTGCTTCTATTATATTAATATTTTTCTTTCTTTCATCGGCGGTCTTTGCCAGCGAGACGCTGAAGGAAGGGGCGCCTCCTCCCATGTTCGTAATGCTTGATGAAAACAACAGGAATATCGACATAGCCTCCTTTATGGACAGGCCTACTATTATGTATTTTACCCACAATTCCTGTTTCTACTGCACCCAGATAGTGCTTTATCTCAAAAGGGCGGAAAAGAAATTCGGCAAAGAGCATCTGCGGATTATCGGCGTCAACATCATGGCAAAAGACCAGAAGCTTATACGGGCGTATAAGGAGGCGCTGGGTTTTACCTTCCCAATGTTTGCAGGCAACAGGGACGACGTGTTGAGGGCATACAGGATAAATTATGTGCCTTTGATTATTTTTGTGGACTCTAAAAATATAGTAAGAAAGGTGGTGGGGCATTACATACACGAAAAAGAACTGTTTGAAAATATACAGGGCATAATGAAATAACAAAAAAACCTACCGGCCGGTTATCATCGATAATCGACGGCAATTAAGAGGAGGATGACATGAGAAAGATTTGCGCAGTGACAGTGGTTCTTTGTTTATTTGTTGCAGCCACAGTTTTTTCCTATGACGTGGTGGACGTAAAGAACGGCGGCAGCATCAAGGGAAAGATCAAGGCCTCGGCTAAGATAGAGAGTCCGATGCTTACGATTGACAAGGACACCGAATTTTGCGGCAAGAGCCAGAATTCGATGATGTACATTCTTTCACCTAATCTTGAAGTAAAGAATGTCCTGGTCATAGTGGAAGACGTGCAAAAAGGGAAGGCCGCTCCCAAGACGGACGCTGTTATCGACAACAAACAATGCAGGTTTGAGCCCATGGTGACCATTGCCTACAAGGGAGCTAATTTCACAATCAAAAACAGCGACAAGATATTACACAACACAAATCTCGGTCTCCAGTTGACAGACAAGAGGAGGACGGTGTATAACCTCGCACTGCCCCGAGAGAACCAGGTAATCAGCAAGCCTGTCAGGGTGATGGGACTTATTGCCGTGAAATGCGATGCCCATTCATGGATGAGATCGTATGTGTACGGGTCCGATAATCCTTACGTGGCGGTAACCGATGCCGGCGGAAACTTTGAGATAAAAGACCTGCTGCCCGGCAAATATAAGGTCAGAGTCTGGCATGAGGGACTTGGGGAGGTCACAAAGGATGTAAGCGTGTCGGCTGGGAAGGCCTCTGAATTAGACGTGACCCTTTCGAGGAAATAGGCGGTGTAGTGAGGCTGGGATCAGGCGGCATGCGGAAGATCGCGCTCACACTGACGTTGCTTGCCGTCTGCATCCTTGCGTCCTGCTCCAGTGAATCAGGGGCAAAACCTCTGCCCTTCGAATTTACCAGGGACCATGCGTGCAGCGTCTGCGGAATGATTATCGTGGACTTTCCGGGCTCCAAGGCACAGATGCATTACAGTAGCGGCAGGCCCGACTCATTCTGCAGCACGCTGGACATGTTCCTTTTTTATCTTCAACCCGACTGTCCGGCCAATATAACCGCGATCTATGTTAACGACATGGGCAAGGCGGATATGGATCACCCCAGGGGTCATTGGATAGACGCCAAGGCCGCATTTTATGTCTTCGGCGCAAAGGTGAAGGGGTCTATGGGCGAGTCGCTGGTGCCCTTCGGTAACCCTGCGGATGCGCAGGCTTATATCGGGAAGCACGGCGGAATGATAGTCAGGTTCGACAAGGTAAACCTTGCCATGTTGAGGCCATAAAGGCCGTGTCGACCACAGCCTAACAGGACTCATTCCCGAGTTCGGACTAATCAAGGACTACACCGACAATCTTGCGTCAACCACTGAGAATTTCACAGCGTACCTCATTTTGCATCTATTAATGTAAACTGTATTAAGAGCATCTAACAAAATGACCCGATCAATAAATCAGATAAGGAATGGTATGAGAGCGGCATCGGCGGCCCAGGCGTAGCCAAGGAGGGCGTAGCGGGCCGCCGCGCCTCGGAGCCGGGCCGGATGCCCGGCGAGAATGAGCGAACATGCCATGCCTTGTCTGATTAACTATCATCATTCCGTTAGAATCTCTAAGTAATATTCAGGAGGAAATTATGATTAAACTGGAAGACATTACCATGACAGAGTTCAAAAAGCGCCTCAGGGAGACCAGGACCATCGTATTTCCCTTTGGCACGGTTGAAGAGCACGGAAGCCATCTTCCTCTGAGTACCGATACCCTGGTAATCATGGAGGTTCTGAAACTGGCGGGGAAGAAGAGGAAGTTTTTTCTCGCTCCCCCGGTCCATTACGGCGTATGCACAACGAATAAAGACCATCCTGGCACCATCAACATTACTCCCGAAACCCTCAGACGTATTTCGCGGGACCTTGTAGTTGATGCCTACAGTAAAGGCCTGCGTAATTTTCTGCTCATATCAGGGCACGGCGGGGGCCTTCACATGGCCGCTCTCAAAGAGACGGCTGAGGCGCTTGTGGAGGAATTGAAGGGTATAATAATAGCCGCCTTCACCCCGTATGACCTCTGGTGGAAGGAACTCTTTGAAATTGCCGATACTCCCAATGATTCACATGCAGGTGAGATTGAAACATCCATGGCGCTTTACCTTGCCCCTGAACTTGTAAAGGGCAGGGCCAGGGAGGAGTATCCTTTGTTCCCAAAACCCTTTTCAGTGAAGGACAAGATTAAACACTGGCCCGGAGGCGTTTGGGGAAATCCCGGCAAGGCCTCGGCGGATAAAGGACAAAGGGCCATAAGGCTCATGGCTGACAAGATAATTGGTGTCCTAGATGAGGCGGAGGGGAAACGCCGCAAAAGGGCAGGGCAGTTTTGAGTGCATTGCAACTTCTTGACAATAAATGAAAAATTGACTTTTTGCGACGCATGAGATACTATAATCAGTAAGACGGCTTATGACGAGGGACATAATGATCACAAGGGAACACATAGATCAGGCAATGGATAAAATCAGGGCGGGCTTGAAGTCTGAGGGAGGAGATATTGAATTTATTGAGATAAAAGACGATATAGTATATATCCGTCTTAAAGGCGCTTGCGGCACATGTCCCATGTCGGCGCTTACACTTAAAAACTGGGTTGAGACCACAATGAAGAGTGAAGTGCCGGAGGTAAAGGCAGTACAAGCGGTATGATTATGATAGTGAAAGGAACCAATAAGACAATCGACCTTCCCGTCCGTATGAAATGCGGACGTAAGGATATTTATTCCTTGATCATCTTTTTTTTCATGGCGCCTTTTTTCCTCTGTTCCAACGCCTCCGGCGCTGGAAGTCACGGTGAGGTAAAGGGACTGAGACACTGGACCACCTCCGAATATATAAGGATAGTTGTAGACATGTCCGGGCCGGTGGAATTCACCAAAAACACATTACACAACCCTGAAAGGCTTTTCTTCGACCTCAAGGACACGAAGGTGCTCAAGAGCATTCAACCTGTTTTTAATATCGGAGACAAACTCCTCAAAAGTGTCAGGATAGGTCAATATAATGCCGATACTGTGAGGATTGTCTTTGACCTTGAATCTCCGGATTATGAATACAAGATAGTTATCCTTCAGGATCCATCACGTATTGTGATAGACGTATTTTCAAAGGGTGGAAAAGGAGGGGGAACCGAAGAGAAGCCCAACGAAAGGACCGAGGCCAGTCTGGTAAGGAAGAAAGTCGTACTTGATCCCGGCCATGGGGGCCATGATTCCGGGGCGGTCGGACCCCACGGCCTCATGGAAAAGGACGTTGTCCTTGATATAGCGCTTATGGTCAGGGATATCATGAAGGGAAAGTACCCCATTTATGATATTGTTCTGACACGCGATACGGACGAATTCATAGAACTCAAGGACAGGGCCAAGGTTGCCAATAATATGGGCGCTGATCTCTTTTTGTCCATACATGCCAATGCCAGTCCGAACAGGCATGCGAAGGGTATCGAGACATATTTCCTCAACTGGACCGACGATGAGGCTGCTTTGAAAGTGGCTGCGCGTGAAAACGCCATATCCGTAAATAAGATGAAAAGGGACCAGGGTGAGCTTGGCATCATACTGGCATCTTTAAACAGGGACAGGAAAAGGGATGATTCCATGAAGCTTGCCGATACGATTCATCAGGCTGTTGTTACCGGGGTTACCGACAAATACCCGAAGGCCAAAAATCTCGGCATAAAATTCGCCCCTTTTTTCGTGCTGGTTGATGCTGATATGGCATCGGCCCTGGCTGAGGTTTCTTTTATCAGCAATCCGGAGGAGGAAAAAATGCTGTCAAGTAAGTCATATAAACATGAGATAGCAGAATCCATAGCAGAAGGTATAAACCGATATTTTGCTACCGCTCCTCAACAGAGGATTGTCAGTAACTTGCCCGGCAGTGCATCTGACAGTGTTTTGCCGGTAAAATATTCCGTAAGACGTTAATGCACTCCCGGACTAACGGTCAACACTTTTCTATCCCCTATTAAACAGGTCGTGATTACACGTCCAAGCCTCAAGATATGCTAAATGAAGAGAAGACAAAAGAAGAATTAATGCGTGAGCTCGTCCTCATGCGCAGCAAATCAGATTGTCTCGAAAGAGAATTATCCGATCTGAGGAGTCATTCTCGCAATTACGCCGTGGGAGCGGCGGCTTTTCAATTGATGGCCGATTTTGCTCCTGTGTTTATCTGGTCTGCTGAATCAAACAATATCGAGCGTTACTATTTCAATAAGGTCTGGCTTGATTACAGGGGCAGATCTCTTGAGGAGGAAGCAGGTAAAGGATGGCTTGAGGGAATGCATAAGGACGATTATAAGGCCTTCCACTATGTATGCTCCCGGGCCTGCTCCGAAAGGAAGCACTATAAAATTGAATATCGCATAAGAAGACACGACGGGGTCTTCCGCTGGGTACTGGAGACTGGTGTCCCGCATTATACTGCTGAGGATGAATTTGCAGGTTATATAGGATCATGTGTAGGCATCAGCGAACAGAAAGAGTTGGAAGAAAAGCTCTTTAAGATGGCGCATTACGATATTCTTACCGGCATTCCGAATCGTGGTCTGTTCATTGACAGGCTGAAGCAAGCCATTTCCAATGCCAGGCGTTATAAGACAAAAATTGCACTGCTATACATTGATCTGGACAGATTTAAAGCTGTAAACGACGGATATGGACACAAGGTTGGAGACCTGTTGTTGGTGGAGACGGCCAAAAGGATCAATGCATGCATTAGAGAGGCCGATACTGCGGCGCGCATGGGAGGGGATGAGTTTACCGTAATAGTGACCAACATCTATAAGAAGAAGGATGCCCTGTCTGTTGCCGATAAAATCACTGCGGAGATTTCGAGGCCTTTTGTAATATTGGATAATGAATGCAAAGTCGGGGTGAGCATAGGGATAGTAGTCTTTCCGGACGATGCGGTTGACGCCGAGACCCTCCTAAAAAAGGCCGATGTCAATATGTACCTCAAGAAAGGGAGGGAATGAATAATTGTATGAGGTGTTCGGTGAAGAGTGTATTGCTGATCTGGATACTTTATGCTTGATTTTCTGATTAAAGACGGCCTTGTGGCTGATGGGAGCGGTTCAGACTCCTTAATGCTTAACGTTGGCATAAGCGGTGACACTATCGTTTGCATAGGGTCTGATGAACCTCCATCCGATAAGATCGTAGACGCATCCGGTTTAATTGTCTCCCCCGGCTTTATCGACACTCACACCCATTCTGAATTCACCCTGCTTGCCGACGGCCGTGCCGAAGGCAGGCTTTCTCAGGGAGTGACCACCGAGATAAACGGTAACTGCGGACTCTCTGCAGCTCCCCTTTACGGCGAAGCCTTCGAGCGCAGGGAAACCGACCTGAAGGAGTTAGACATAACCGAAAGATGGCACACCTTTTGGGAATACTTTGCCTTGTTAAGGATGAAGGGCATTGCTGTGAATTTCGCAACTTTATGTGGTCATGGCAATATAAGGGGTTCTGTTGTGGGATACAAGAACGACAGGGCGGACGATTCTCAATTATCCGCAATGAATAATTTGCTTGATGAGGCCATGAAAGCCGGTGCACGGGGACTTTCTACCGGTCTTATTTATCCTCCGGGAGTTTTTTCAACAACCGGGGAGCTGATAGCTCTTTCAAGGATTGCGGCAGAATCCGGCGGGCTTTACGCCTCCCATATGAGGAGCGAAGGGGACGCGCTGATCGAATCCATTGAAGAGGCGATTAGGATAGGCAAAGAGGCTGGCACGGCCGTTCATATCTCCCATCTGAAGACCGCTGGTGAACGCAATTGGCATAAAGTTGACTCTGCTATAGATGCGATAGAGACAGCGAGAAGTTTCGGTTTGCGGGTGACCTGTGACCGCTATCCATATATCGCTTCAAGCACGGACCTTGATACTGTCCTGCCCGTATGGGTTTACGAGGGAGGATACGATGACGAACTCGCCCGTCTCAAGGACCCGGAGACACGGGCAAAGATAAAATTGGAAATTGGGAACAAGGATGAACAATACTGGAAGGGCATACATGTGTCGTCAACGGTAAATGCCGGAAACGCCTGGATGGAAGGACTAAGCATTGCTGATATAGCGTCAAAAATGGGGAAGTCTCCTTTTGATGCGCTAATTGAAATCCTTATAGATGAGAGAGTCAGGACTGGTGCAATATTTTTCTCCATGAGTGAGGATAATTTGAAGAGGTTTCTTTCTCTCCCCTATGCCATGATTGGCTCAGACAGTTCTGTGAGGTCTTTTTCAGGAGTAACGTGCAAGGGCAAGCCGCATCCAAGGGGCTTTGGCAGTTTTCCACGCGTTATCGGAAAATATGTTCGGGAAGAGGGTCTGCTTGGTCTGGGAGAAGCAATTCGGAGAATGACTTCTTTACCTGCGTCCACCTTCGGGTTAAAACAGCGGGGGCTGATAAAAGAGGGTTTCTTTGCTGACATCACTGTATTTGACTATCAAAAGATTGCCGACAAGGCAACATTCAGTGAGCCTTTTCAAAAGGCTGAAGGCATTGTCCACGTATTCGTAAACGGCATTCCGGCGATGAAATATGGGGGATTTACCGGAAATAGGGCCGGGAGGGTTCTGCTCTGAGCAGGCCCATTATAGGAATTACCTGCGACATGGATGAGCGAAGTTTGATACTCAGGCATGGATACGCAGAGGCTGTTGCAGGCTCGGGAGGGATGCCGGTAATAATACCTCCTGCAAACGATAATCCAGAGGCTGTTGCCGGGCTTATAGATGGCCTGCTTCTGTCTGGCGGAAATGATCTGCTTCCGTCATATTACGGCGAGGAAGTCTTACATACCGCCTGTGTCAAGCCTGTGGCTAAGGAACGCAGCGACTTCGAGTTTGCCCTGTTGAAAGCAGTCCTGAAGCTCGGCAAACCCATACTCGCGATATGTTATGGAATGCAACTGCTTAATGTTGCCTTCGGAGGGACCCTTTATCAGGACATCGAATCGCAGGTCATGACCACACTTGACCATAGAACAGGAGAGCACGGTATTAAGATTATTCAGTCTGGTGCTGTTGATATGCCGACCTTGGAATGTAACTATATCGTCAATTCACATCATCACCAGGCGGTTAGGCGTCTGGGAGACGAGCTGGATGCATTTGCCGTATCAGATGACGGGATAGTTGAGGGAATATATAAAAAGGGTTATACTTTTGTCTTAGGCACACAATGGCACCCGGAACGCGGACTTTCGGACGGTATATCGGAAGGTATATTTCGGGCTTTTATCAATAAATGCTCTAAATAATTTGTTTGTAAACTGCTTAAGATGTCATCCTCGGGCTTGCCTGCCCTCGAAGGAAGTTATCGGGGGACCCGGGGATATATAGCTACTTGAAAAATAGATTCCCGATTAAGAATCTCGGGAATGACAGAGCAAAAGCAGTAATTTATAAACAGACTCTAAGGGAGAATATCAATGGCCTCAAACAGATTCTATTTTATTATTCTGATGTTATTGTTAACCCTGCTGGGTGTGCTCAATTATCAGCTCATCCAGCCTTTTTTTTCACCGATAGCCTGGGCGGTTGTGTTATCTATAGTGTTTTATCCTCTATATGCCCTGATTGCCCGGTTTGTCAAATGGAAGACTCCGGCGTCGCTGCTGACCGTCATAATCATAATGCTGATCATACTGGGCCCTTTTTCGTATGTATCCATGCAGCTTTTCGGAGAGTTAAAAGGTCTGGCGTCCGGAGTTCATATAGATCAGGCCGACGCTGTAAAGGGCATATTGGGACACCAGTCCGTAAAGCCGGTGGCATACAAGATACTGGTGCTTTTCAACATCTCTGAAGACCAATTGGATACCAGGGTCACTGAGTATATTTCAGGGATGGGAAAGGACCTCCTGGCAAGATTTACTGAGGGCATGGGGAATGTTGCGGTAGTTATGCTCAACTTTGTCCTTATGATATTTTCCATATTTTTTCTCCTGAAAGACGGATCCGATTTTCTGGCCCGAATCCGGGATTACATGCCCTTTTCGGACGATCATAAGAGGCGTCTGGAAACACAGGTAAGGGACATAATAGTATCAACCATTTATGGAGGTGTTATTGTAGCTATAATTCAGGGCATTATAGGAGGAATATCTTTTGCTTTTTTAGGCATTACAGCCCCTGTTCTTTGGGGTTTCGCCATATCGGTGGCGTCCTTTATCCCTTTTTTAGGCGCCTTTGCCGTGTGGGGCCCTGTTGCCGGGTACCTTTTTATTCAGGGTGCTGTAATAAAGGGGATAACTCTGACCGTAGTGGGCGTCTTCGGGATAAGCCTTATAGATAATATCCTTAAGCCGCTAATAATCGGCAGCAGGACCAAGATGCATCTGCTCGTGATCTTTTTCAGCGTACTTGGGGGGATAAAACTTTTCGGGTTGATAGGGTTGATAATGGGGCCGCTGGTAGTGGCATTATTCGTTTCTCTCGTGGAAATCTTTCGCGACACAGAGGGAGAACAGGAAGCCTGACAGGGTCGAACCATTTGAGTTTCTCAGGCCGGAAGGTAAAAAAAAGGACCTGCCCGATCGGGCAGGTCCTTTTTTAAGCGATTACAGTTTCACTACGTTGACTGCCTTAGGGCCTTTCGGGCCTTTTTCGGTGTCAAAGCTGACCTTGTCGCCTTCGGCAAGGCTTTTGAAGCCCGTGCCCTGGATTGACGTATGGTGAACAAAAGCTTCGCTTCCGTCTTCACTTGTAATAAAGCCGAAACCTTTGCTGTCGTTAAACCACTTTACAGTTCCTTGTGCCATCTTGGTTTTACCTCCTTCTCTTAATGTGAATCTCAGAAGTCCTCACAAAAAAAAGGCCCCAAAGTCAAAAGTCTTTGTGGCCTTCGTAAGCGCAAAAACTTCTAAAATCTGTATGTACAATAACACGCCGCAGAGTTATTCGTCAAGGAAATAATAAGACCCATAATAAACCGTCAGTCTTGTCGCAGACTCACGGATAACATGTTCGCTCATTCACCGGCTATTTTCTGAATTTTCTTATCAGGCGTCCGGCGAGCGGTTCCTCGGCCATTAGCGCTGCGTGGGGACAGACCTCAATACAGCAATAGCATCTTATGCACTTGTCGTAATCAAAGTGGATCTTTTTGCTGTCATGGGATATGGCCTTTGCCGGACAATAGCGCCAGCATTCTCCGCAAAGCTTGCAGGTTGATTCTTTGCAGACCGGCCTTTGCACCAGGTGTCGCCTCATCGCTGCGTGCAGGAGTTTGGGACCGAAAACAAGCGGTGTAATTTCTGGCAAGACATAATTTTCAATCACAGGCATTCTGCCCTGGATATCTATCTCATCGGTTGCCAGACCCATTTCCCGGGCGGCCCTGTTTGTAAAAACCTTGTCCGGCTCCAGTCCGATCATCCGACAAACCGTAATGTCCAGCGCAAAGGCGCTGTCACTTCCCATGATTACCCCGAGTTGTCGCGGTCTACCGCTTTTGCCGGGACCTTCGCCTTCCATCGCCAGTATGCCATCCAGGATTGTTACTGCGGGTCTCACGGCTTTATGGATTCTCACCAGCAGGTTAGCAAACATGTCCCTGTTGACCCCGGTCTTGAAGTGCCATTCAGGTTTCATTAAGCCCGCAATGCAGCCAAAGGTATTCTTGACTCCGAGGGTCATCAGCATCTGGACGTGTGTCTTAAGCTTGGGGAGATTTATTAAAACGTCCGCTCCCAGTGCGTCAGCCGCTATTTCTATCCTGCCAAACGGTTCTCCGATGTCTACCTGGACGGAGTTTTTAAACTCCCGGAACACGACATCCATTCCCTTAAGTGTATCCCTGAGTCCGCTTTCTTTTAAAACCCTCTCAAATGTGCCCATTGCCTGACTGTCCGATATCTGGACCTTTGCGCCGCACCGCACAACATACTCCACCACGGCCTTGATGATTAGCGGATGTGTGACAACAGCCTTTTCCGGTGAGGCCGGCAAAAGCAGGTTGGGTTTGATCACAACCTTGCTGTCCGTCCTGATAATATCCCTGCAAAAATTATCCATGATACCGAAGACTATCGGTTTAAGGATATTGTAGTCGTAGGAGGCCTGTTTAATGATGACCTTCATCCTAATACTCTTCCCTGAAGTATTTTATCCAATCCTTGAATACGGAAGCGGTCTTGTCTCCATATCGGGACAATAATGACAATATGGCTTTTACGGATTTTTCCCGGGTCAGGCCGTGTTCGCTCTTGGAATAGAACTTGTCCGCAAAACATATTATTTTTTCCTCCAATGTTAGCGGCATCATCTCCCTTTTGGGAAGAGGCAGGCCTCTTGTTTCTATATCCTCTATCGTAATACCAGCTCCAACATGGCGCTCGCATACTAATGCGTGGGCAGGCAGCCCTTCTTTATCAAGCAATTCTCTGCCGAGGTATCCATGGCAAATATAAGGATGATCACCGAAGCAGCCGAGATCAGGTTCGTCAGTCAGATAAATACCAATATCGTGCAGCATGGCGGCCTCCTCAATGAAGGCTGTATCCGGGTTGAGTTCCTTTACGCGGTCGGCCACCTGCAAGGCTTTGTGAGCGACTAATTTTCCGTGCTGAACAAGGAAATGGTATGCCTTTGAATCCGGCTCGTAATATTTTTCGATTATGTCAAGGGCGTTTTGCAAACGTCCTTCATGTATCTTAAGCATGGGAAGATGATAGTATAAAAACAGATATGAAAACAACCTTGCTCAATAGACGTCACGGATTCTTCATGATAAAGTAAAATAACAATAGCTAATACCCTAAGAGGAACCTGAATCGTGGAAGAGGTCCGTGAATTGATCAGGCGTTATGGTCTGGAAGAAGACCTGGAACATGTTATCATCCCGGTCCCGGACAAATGCGGCCGGCGAAGACGCATTTTTCTCCTGAATAGAAGATATATGAGGGTCATGTATCAGGACGGGCATTTTGTGGACTATCCTCTGCCTGAAGTCATCGAGGCAACCGTAACATACCCCGACGTGCCCTTAAGCGAGGCGATATATCTTATGCACAAAGAATCGACTGGTATTGAAGTCGTTGATGAGAAGAACACCTTACCGCGAAAAGGAAATTAAAAAAGGAAATTTACATATATCTTCCTACTGCCAAGGCTATTGCCTTCAACTGCCCCATAAGCGTGACAAGTTGTTCCGGATTAAGCGACTGGGCCCCGTCGCAAAGGGCGTTTTCAGGATCCGGATGGGACTCTACTATAATACCGTCAGCCCCCACTGCAATGGCTGCCTTGCAGAGCGCCGGCACATACTGGACGTGGCCTGCGGCATGACTTGGATCTATAATGATGGGCAGGTGAGACTTTGCCTTGACAACCGGAATACAACTTATATCAAGTGTGTTTCTGGTTGCGGTTTCAAAGGTCCTTATCCCCCGTTCGCAGAGCACCACATTTCTGTTGCCCTCAGACAGGATATATTCAGCGGCCATAAGGAATTCGTCAATGGTGGTGGCCATGCCTCTTTTAAGTAAAACCGGTTTCTGGGTCTGTCCGAGAAAGGTGAGCAGCGCGAAGTTCTGTATGTTTCTGGCGCCGACCTGAAACATATCCGTGTATTTATAGACCAGTTCCACATCCTTGGGATTGACTACTTCAGTTACGATGGGCAGACCAGTGGCCTCTCTCGCCTTGACCATATATTTCAGGCCCTCTTCTCCAAGTCCCTGGAAGGCATAGGGACTTGTCCTGGGTTTAAAGGCGCCGCCTCTGAGCATTTTTGCACCGGCAGCCTTGACCTGCTCGGCAGCCTTTATGATCTGGGCCTCGTTTTCTATTGAGCACGGTCCGGCGATTACTACTATCTCCCTGCCACCGAACTTCACTCCCTGCACATCGACAATTGAGGTCTCCGGTTTGACTTCCCGGCTGGCCAGCTTGTAAGGCTTGGAGATTGGTACAATCCGGTCAACTCCGGGAAAGTCCTCAATTATCATGACCTCTTCCTTATTGCCGCCAATACCCACCAGACCTACAACGTTTCTTTCCTTGCCGTATATGATATGAGGAGAGAAACCCAGTTCCTCAGCTTTTTTGCAGACATGGTCCAGTTCTGATTGTGATGATCCGATCTTCATTACGACTATCATTGCATTTCTCCTTTAACTGTGTTTATTGATTTTTTCCGTGAAGAGGCATTGCTGTTGCCATACCTTTTGCTATGAGTTTCCCGGTGGTCTCGCTTTTCGCCTTGAAGTCCACCACCAGCAGGCTCCTGCCTTTGTGCACCAGTTCAGCCTCGGCCCTGATGACATCTCCGAGGGATGAGGAGCGGAATATGTTAAAGCTCCACTGAACACCCACCGAGTCGGTTACGGAATTCACGGCCAGGGCAAAGGCCACGTCGGTCAATGCAAATATCAGGCCCCCGTGGGCTATGTCATGGGCATTGAGAAAATCCTTTTTTACCTCACACCTTATAATCGCATGACCTTCCTTGGCCTCCACGAGTTCCATCTGAAACAGGTGAAAGAGGCGGTCGCCTTTGATTATCTTATTTATTCTGTCCATCGTCACGTTCAAATGAGAAGTTATTGAGAAGAATATTATTATTTGTACCGAATAAATAGCAAGTGCAGTACTGGAAATCATTATGGACACGCCGGGAGTGTCTATGTTAAATTTACAGGCCCATAAGGCGGCTTAAGCCGTAATCGCATAGGCGATAATATACCGAGAGACCGGGAGTGAGCAATGTCGGATGGAAAAGAGGAAAGAGGAAGTCATCTGGAACGAGTAGCGTCGCTAAAGGAATCGAGACCTTATTCTCCCTGCAGGGGCGCCTGCCCGGTCAATACGGACGTACAGGCTTATGTAGGTTTTATCTCCCAGGGTCGCTATGCTGATGCGTTTGAGGTCATCAGGTCCGTAAACCCCATTGCGTCCGTTTGCTCCATGATATGCCACCACCCCTGTGAGCAGGCCTGTCGTCGCTGTTCCATTGATGAGCCTCTTTCCGTGAGGCATCTGAAACGCTTCGCACTCGAAAAGGCAGCGGATTACCGCCGTCAAAGGCGTAAACTTATTGCCAAGACAAGAAATAAAAGCGTCGGCATCATCGGGTCCGGACCCTCCGGACTGACTGCGGCCAATGACCTCGCAGACCTGGGTTATAATGTCACCATATACGAACGTTACCCCGTATTGGGCGGCATGCTCGCCTCCGCCATTCCTCCTTACCGTCTGCCGAGAAAAACCCTGCAGGAAGATATAGACGATGTTGTCTCCAAGGGCATAGAGGTCAGGACAGGCTGCGAAATCGGCAAGGACATTACCCTGAAAGAGATAATGGAGAAGCACGACTCGGTGCTGGTTGCAATCGGTCTTTCGCTGAGTCGTTCCCTTAACATCCCCGGTGTTGACGGCCCGGACGTGCTGCTTGCAATCCCTTTTCTTGAAGATGTCGCCTTTGACAGAATACCCAAATTGGGCAATAAAGTCCTTGTTATCGGCGGAGGGAACGTGGCCATGGATGTTGCCCGCTCTGCCAGGCGTTTGGGCGTGGAGAACGTGGAGATGGTGTGCCTTGAAAGCGCCGAGGAGATGCCGGCCTGGAAGTGGGAAGTTGATGAGGCCGTGGAAGAGAAGATAAAGATACACTATCGCTGGGGTCCAAAGTCCGTAAAGCGCGATGGCGACGCTGTAAAAGGTCTTGAGGTCGTGAAGGTCTTGTCTGTTTTTGACAAGGAGCGTCGTTTCAATCCGACCTTCGACAACAATCAAACAACCCTGATAGAGGCCGACACCATTATCATAACCATCGGCCAGATGTCCGACATATCCTTTCTAAAGGACAGTCCGGTCAAGGTGGATGAACGGGGTCGCGCCGTATGGGACCCCAAGACACATATGAGCAGCGCACAGGGCGTATTTTTTTCAGGAGAGGTCGTCACCGGTCCCGGCTCCGCCATAGCAGCGGCTGCGAGCGGACACCGGTCGGCTTTGGCCATCCATCTATATCTCCAGGGAGAGCAGATTGAAGGCAGGCTTCCTACCTACGAGAAGGAGAAGATACCGCAGATGCCTGCGGAGGTGGTCGAGAGGATTGCGCGGGAGCCGAGAAAGACTATAAAGCACTTGCCGCCTGAAACGCGTTGCAGCGGGTTCGTGCCTTTTGAATTCGGTTATGATGAAATGGAAGCGTTGGAAGAGGCCGGCAGGTGCCGCGGATGCGGCGGCGGCGCTGTGGTTGATCCCAAGAAGTGTATGGCCTGCCTGACCTGCCAAAGGATATGCCCGTACGGCGCTCCCGTAGTCACATCAGTATCAGAGATAAGGGCCGAGTACTGCCAGGCCTGCGGTCTCTGCGCCCCGGAATGCCCGGGACAGGCAATCAGCATGGTGAGCTACGACGTGCGGGAGCCCAGAGAAACAATGTCTTCTCTTGTAGGGACTGTTGATGCCAATAGACAGGAACCGGTAATCGTGGCGTTTCTGTGTTCTCATCATGTTGGCATATCGGGTTTTGACCTGCCGGAAAACGTGCGAAAGGTCCCGGTACACTGCACAAGCCGCGTGGATGTCAACGACCTGCTGAAGGCCTTTGAGTGCGGCGCCGACGGCGTGTCGGTGGTGCGTTGTTCCGGCGTTTCGTGCAAGTATAAAGGCATTGAACACAGGGTAGAGGCCAGGGTGCAAAAGACAAGACAACTGTTAGGCATGCTGGGCATGGATGCCGGCCGCCTTGAGTTGCTGACGGCGGATTCTCATAACGGCAACCCATATACAGCCGTATGCTCGGCCTTCTCGGGACGTATCAGGGAGATGGGGTTGAGGGGCTCAAAGAGTGTCCAACCAGATGATAATGGCTAATCAGACAAGGCATAGCATGTTCGCTCATTCTCGCCGGGCATCCGGCCAGGCTCCGAGGCGCGGCGGCCCGCTCCGCCATCCTTGGCTTCGTCAGGACCGCCGATGCCGCTCACATACCATGCCTTGTCTGATTAAGTGATTAGGTCATTTTGTTGGAGACTATAGACTATAGTTTACTTTTAAGACTGATAAAAAGGAGTAACGAGCTATGATCGTTGGATCACAGAAGCCGATTGATGAAATCTGGAATATGGTAAAGGACTTCAGAAAGGTCCTGGTCTTCGGGTGTAACACCTGTGTAGCCATCTGTCATGCGGGTGGCGACAAGGAGGCGGAAACCATTTCGTCGCTTCTCAGGATGAAGGCCTCCCAGGAAGGGAAGAACATGGAGGTCAAACACCTGTCGGTTATGCGACACTGCGAGCCGGAGTATTTCGAGCCGGTGATGGATGAGGTGAAGAAATACGACCTTGTTCTCTCCACAGCCTGCGGAGTCGGCGTAAACTTCCTTTCGGACAGGACAGGGACCATTCCGGTTTATCCCGGCATCAACACCTCATTTTACGGGGCTGTGGCTGCGCCCGGCCTATTCACGGAGCTTTGCGGCGGGTGCGGGAACTGCGTCCTTCACCTGACCGGCGGTATCTGTCCCGTGGTGCGCTGCTCCAAGTCCCTCATGAACGGCCCCTGCGGTGGGACGAACAAGGGCAAGTGCGAGGTGGGCGACGAGATAGACTGCGCCTGGTATCTGATCGTGGAGAGGATGAAGAAGCTGGGGACACTCGATAAACTGGCCGAGATACAGCCCGCAAGGAACTGGTCTCCGAGCACCCACGGCGGTCCGAGGCGGATAATCATAGAGCACCTCAGGGAAATCGAGCAAACCGAAGACAATAAAGGTTAAGGCGGAGGATACGACATATGAAGAGCGGGAGTAATCTTGAAAGAGTCATAATGAGCGGTCAACCGGCTGTCACGGCTGAACTCGGTCCTCCGATGAGCGCCGACGGCCATGAAGTAATAAAGAAGGCCGGTATCCTTAAAGGGTTTTGTGATGCGGCCAATATTACCGACTGCCAGACGGCGGTGGTCCGTATCTCCAGCATAGCGGCGGCCGTGTTGGCCCTGAGGGAAGGGCTTGAACCTGTAATGCAGATGACCTGCCGTGACCGAAACAGGATTGCAATGCAGGCGGACCTTCTCGGAGCTGCCGCACTTGGATTGAAAAATTGCCTTTGCCTTGCCGGGGACCACCAGAAGTTCAGCGCAGCCGGCAAGCTCAAGGGCCATCCGGGCGCCAAGAATGTTTATGACGTGGACACATGCCAGTTGGTCGGCATTCTTAAAAAGATGCGCGACGAGGGATTGCAAGAGGGCGGCGACAAATTGGAGGTTGCGCCAAAATTCTTTGTAGGCGCCTCGTGGACGCCCATGGGCGACCCGATAGATTTCAGGCCGATGAACCTCATGAAAAAGGTCAATGCCGGTGCGGACTTTATACAGACGCAGGGTATTTACGACATCGAGCTGTTCAGATTACAGATGGAGAAGATAAGGAATATGGGCCTCCATGAGCGCACTGCCATCCTCGGGGGCATTATAGTCCCGAAGAGCGCCATGATGCTTAAATACATGGACGCATCCGTTGCAGGCGTTTCCGTTCCGAAGTCTCTGATTGACAGGATGAACAAGGCAAAGACGGCTGCCGGAGACGACAAGAAGAAGATGAAGGAACTTCAGGAGGTCGAAGGGCTAAAGCTCACTGTCGAACTCATTCACCAGATACTGGAGACGCCTGGGGTCAAGGGCGTTCATATACAGGCTATAGAATGGGAGACGGCGATTGAAGGCATAGTGAAGGCTGCGGGGCTTTATCCGAGACCGACATTTGCGGCTGAATGAAACAATAGCTGTTTGCTTGGATATTACACATTGGTTTGAATTTCGGCACAGGTTATAATACTTGATGCCTAATCGCCGGATAATAATTATTTGCATTTGTGTCCTAATCTTCCTCATTTCTTGCTCATCTTCAACCCGCCTGGAAGACCATATATATTATCGCCTGAATGCAGACATCTCTACCCTTGACCCGGCCCTGATTACCGATGTGAATGGAGGATATATTGCTGCAAAGATATTTAACGGTCTGGTGCGGCTTGGCGAGGGCCTGTCTGTTGTGCCTGATCTTGCCGAACGCTGGGAGATATCCCGTGATGGGCTGAGGTACAGGTTTCATATTAAAAAGGGTATTCATTTTCAGAATGGACTGGAGGTCACGGCCCGCGACTTCATGTATTCTTTTGAGAGGGTCCTTGCACGGGAAACAAGATCGCCGAACACATGGGTCTTTGAAAATGTTGTGGGAGCGGATGAGTTCAGGCGCGGAAAAGCAGCGGAAGTCAAAGGTTTCAGGGCTGTGGATGATCACCTCTTTGAAATATTGCTCAGGAAGCCTTTTTCACCCTTTCTCAATATACTCACTACGACCTCTGCTTATGTTGTATCCGAAAGGGACATTGATAGGTGGAAAAAGGACTATTCAGTCCATCCTTCGGGTACCGGGCCCTTTACTCTCAGGGAATGGATGCCGAACAGGCAAATCGTACTTGAGCGCAAGGAGGGCTATTTTGAGGGTGCGGCAAAGGTCAGGGGCATTGTATACAGGATAATACCTGAAGACCTCACGGCTACAGCAGAATTCGAACTCGGCAATCTTGATGTCCTCTCCCTGCCGGCGTCAGTTTACTCTAAATTCAGAAAGGATATTAAATGGAAAAGGCATATCTTTTCAATTAAAGGACTCAATACATATTACCTTGGACTGAACTGCTCAAGACCGCCTTTTAATAATGAAAAGCTCCGAAGGGCGGTTGCCGGCGCTATTGACAGGAAAAAGATACTGGATACCTTTTTTGAGGGTAGGGGGAGACTGGCTGCCGGACCTGTGCCGGATTTGTTAAGGAAGTGGGAGATGGATAGCAGACTTCAGGACGTGACTGCATACGATCCTCAGCGCGCTGAGAAGCTGATAAGGGAAGCCGGGTTATATGGAGTGACCGTTAATATGTTCGTTACCGCGGACCAGGACGTTGTTGACCTTGCCGAGATTATACAAAACTACCTGTCTAAAGTCGGAATCAAGGTCAATATCAAACAGCTTGAGTGGAGCTCCTTTAAACAGGCGATTAACAGCGGGGAACCGGATATGTTCTGGCTAAGCTGGTGGGCGGATTACCCGGACCCTGAGAATTTTTTGTTTCCGTTGTTTCACTCATCCAACTTCGGAGCTGGAGGAAACAGGACCAGGTACGTAAATCAAGAGGTGGACGGTCTTATTGAAAAGGGCCGCGGATCGTTGGGTGAAAGGAAAAGAAACGACTTTTACAAAAGGACCGAGGAACTGATTATAAGGGACGTCCCCTGGGTCCCCTTTTGGCACCGGACGGATTATCTGGTTGCTCAGTCATGGATCAAGGGCTATAAGGTCTATCCAATCTATTCCATGGATAAGGGAACGGAGATAAGGATTGAGCGGGGAAACGGGAAACAGTTACTGATAAACGTCTCAGATATTGTTACTGGTATATGACATAATGTCTTGTCGGGAGGTGTGAGATCGGACGGTATATCCTGAAAAGGCTTCTGCTGTTGCCGCCGCTGCTTATCGGCATAACGCTGCTTGCCTTTTCCCTGCTTAAGGCCCTTCCGGGCGATCCTGTGACCGCCCTTGTAGGGGAGCGGGCAAGTGCAGAGGCAATCGAAAATATCAGGAAGGAACTGGGAACAGATAAAGGCTTTGTGAGCCAGTATATCGGATACGCAAGCCTTCTTATTAAGGGCGACTTCGGGAGGTCCTACTATACCAACAGGGATGTCCTTTCGGATATAGAGGCCAAGTTCCCCAATACCGTTATGCTGGCCTTTGCAGCCATGCTGATGGCTGTCCCGGCCGGCATAGCCCTTGGATTTTTTTCCGCATATCGGACCGGAGGTTTTATGGAGAGATTCTCCAATATTATAACTCTTGCGGGTTTGAGCGTCCCGGTGTTCTGGAGCGGCATAATGCTTATGCTGCTTGTAAGCCTTCAACTGAAGCTGCTTCCGCCTTCAGGGACGGGCGGGGTTGCATTCCTTGTGCTTCCAGCCTTTGTGCTGGCCGTGCCTGCCGCTTCATCCCTTGCGAGGATTACGAGGACCACTGTCAGGGATGTCATGGGCCTGCCCTATGTGAAGACCGCCAGGATGAAGGGGCTTTCGGAAGTCAGAGTTAACACCATCCACATACTGAAGAATGCCCTGATTCCGATTGTTACCATAATCGGCCTTGATTTCGGAAGCTACCTTAACGGCGCCGTGGTTACGGAGACGATATTCGGATGGGACGGGATAGGGCGTTTCACCATGGAGGGGATCATCAAGAGGGACTACCCTGTAATAATGGGATGCATAATAGCAGGCACCGTCATCTTTGTCATTGTGAATCTTCTGACGGACATTGTCTATCATTATCTTGATCCGAGGATAAGGCTGCATGGCAAAGGCAGGTAAAATATCACTGTTTATCGTAATATTCCTTTTTACCCTTTCCGTATTGTCACCGCTTTTCCCGTCCTCGGACCCGTATGCTATCAACCTCGATTCGATAAAGGAGCCTCCGGGTATCAATCATCCCTTCGGCACGGACAACAAGGGCAGGGACATATTCTGGAGGGTGATCGCCGGAGGGAAAATATCCATAGGGGTTGCGGTTACGGCGGCCTTTGTTTCGGCGCTTATCGGTTTTACAGTGGGGCTTACATCCGGCTTCTTCGGCGGCAGATACGATACCCTGGTCATGGCAGTAGTGGATTTTATACTGTCCTTCCCTTCGTTACTTCTTGCCGTTGCAATATCCGTTGTGCTTCCACCAGGCATATACACGGTGATGATAGCCATAGCCGTTGTGGGATGGACTTCCTTTGCGAGGCTGATAAGGGGATATGTTCTGACACTGAAAGACATGCCCTTTGTGGATTCGGCCCGGGCAATAGGATGCAGTAATGCCAGGATACTATTATTTCATATAGCGCCGCTCTGCATACCTTTGGGCCTTGTCATGATGGGGATCAAGCTTGGGGGATTCATACTTACCGAGGCCACGCTGAGCTTTCTTGGTCTTGGGGCCCAGCCCCCCGTCCCCACATGGGGTTCCATGATAAGCGCACACAGGGCTTATATACTTGTTGCCCCCTGGATGGTGCTCTTCCCTGGAATTATTCTGTCATTGACCGCTTTTTGTTTTAATATTATCGGGGAGGCATTGAAGAAGAAATATGAAGTAAAGGATGCGGGAAACTGATTATCTTTCCCTGAGCTTTTCTTCCTCTTCCTGTTCGATCTTGCACTCAATGCACATGGTGGTTACGGGTCTCGCTTCAAGCCGTTTGACGTTTATCTCTTCGCCGCAAACTTCGCAAATGCCGTAAACGTGGCTATCTATCTTTTCAACGGCCTCGTCAATCTTGTTGAGGAGTTTCCTCTCACGTCCCTTGAGTCTCAGCATAAAGTTCCTGTCTATCTCGGCCGATGCCTGGTCGCCCAATTCCGGGAAAAGGTTCTCATCCGGCAGCGCGGTGATGGCCAGACCGGCCTCTGAAAGCAGTGCCTCTCGTTGAATAAGAAGTTTCTTTCTTATCTCCAGTATCTTCTTGTCCCGGACGGGTATCTTTTTGCCGTTGCCGAGCCTGTCTTTCTTTTTAACTTTTTTATCCTTTACATTCATCCTGAAGCCTCATTTCATAAATGATTTTTATTATGGTAACAGAAAAGGTCGTTGGTAGTCAACGCTAATCCCAAGCAATTCCTCTCAATAGGTTATTGAAAAGACTTGACATTTATACAAGTCATTAATATAAAATTACCGTCAGTGGACATTTGCGGCAAACCGGGTCCAAGTGCAATAAAATATTGAGAGGTAAGGTATGACAAAGGCTGACATTGTGAATCTTGTGTTTGAGAGGGTAGGACTGCCGAGGAACGAGACGCAGGAAATAGTGGAGACTATTTTCGATACTATCAAGGAAACACTTATTACTGGTGAGTCCATAAAGGTTTCGGGGTTCGGGACCTTTAACGTCAGAAAGAAAAACGCTCGTGTGGGAAGGAACCCCAAGACAAAAGAAGAGGTGGAAATTACTCCCAGGAGAGTGGTAACCTTCAAGGCAAGCGATCAGCTCAAGGAAGTCATCGAGAAGATATAAGCGCCTACGGCTTACCTTCAGAGGAAAAGACCTCGGACCGGGAGAAAGTCACCGATATGCAGGACCCATACGAATCTCCTCAGACGTTGAGGCTGTTTCCCGAAAAAATGTTCTACAAGATTGGAGAGGTAGCCGGCATTGCGGGTGTTGAATCTTATGTCCTGAGGTATTGGGAAACGGAGTTTCCCTTCCTGTGCCCCAAAAAGAGCAAATCCGGCCAACGTATTTATACGAAAAAGGACGTGGATGTCGTCCTGCTGATAAAGAAACTGCTTTATGAAGAAAAGTACACTATCAGCGGAGTCCGGCGCAAACTTGGCGCCGAAGGACGCGGCAATGAAGTCAACCCCATGCCGGAAGATCATAAAGAACCCGGAACCGACCCGGAAAAAGTCCTTATGATAGTCAGGGACAAGCTCAGGGAGCTGCTAAGCAGTTTGTCGTGATTCAGTTGTTTCAAACCGGGGCGTAGCGCAGCCTGGATAGCGCACTCGCTTGGGGTGCGAGAGGTCGGCCGTTCGAATCGGCTCGCCCCGACCAATTCCCCTTCATGACCGTTCTTGTCGGGGACGCCTTGACAAGTTAAGGAAGTTAATATTATTGGTGACCATTATTTGGAAGAATTAAGAAAAATACCGGTATTTGCTTCGCTTTCAGACGATGATTTGAAAGAAATCTCTGCGCTCATGTCCGCTCAGGCCTTCAAAAAGAAAATGGAGATATTTTCAGAGGGCGATAATCCGGACTGGTTCTATATCCTTCTTGAGGGTAAGGTCAAGATTACAAAGCTCTCTCAGGACGGCAGGGAAATAATTCTGGAGGTAATATCTCCTGGGGAATTTTTCGGGGGGTTTGCAGTCATAAAGGGTTTCCCTTATCCGGCCAACGCTGTAACCATGGAAAAATCCCGCATACTTAAACTGTCCCGCCGGGATATTATGAAAATTATAGAGAAGTTTCCGGGTGTGATGTATGCCATAACCTCAAACCTGGGAGACAGGACCAGGGAAATGCACGACACCATGAAAAATATAGCCCTTGAACGGGTTGACTCAAGGATAGCCTCGCTGCTGCTGAAATTGGCTGAAAGGACAGTGGAAAAGGAAGATATCGGGAAGCCCGGTGAGGCTATGCAGATAGATATGAAATTGACGAAACAGGACATTGCTGAAATGGTCGGAACGACTGTGGAAACGGCCATCAGGGTAATGAGCAGGTTCAGAAAGGCGGGGTTCCTTGCCGATGACAGTGGCAGGATAATCATAAAAAAACCTGCTGCCCTGCGCAATATAGTCTCTCCGGACTATTAATTATTCATATTGAATAATAATGTCATTTCCGCTAAAGTAATATACCGTCTGTTTCGGGATGGGACAGGGGAAATCAAAATCATACACCAAATTAACCCAGGAGGGAAAAATGGCTGAAATGCTGGAGATTAGATGGCATGGAAGAGGCGGCCAGGGCACGGTTACTGCGGCCAAGGTCTTTGCCGACGCATGTCTGAGCGGCGGACGACATGTACAGGCCTTTCCGGAGTATGGCCCTGAAAGATCGGGCGCTCCGCTCAGGGCTTACAACAGGGTGAGTTCGAAGGAACTAAGGATGCATTGTCCGGTCCTGAATCCGGGTATTGTTGTCGTGGCGGACGCTACTTTATTGGATGCAATCAATGTGGTCGAAGGCGCTCCTGAAAATGCGGATTTTATCATCAACACAGCCAAGGATCCCAAGGAGATACGCGACAAGTTGGGCCTTAAACCTTCACAGAGGATATTTACGGTAGACGCCACGAAAATAGCAATCGAGTGTTTCGGCCGCCCGATGCCCAATTCGCCCATGGTAGGGACTCTGGCCAGAGTTTCCGGCATAGTGACACTGGAAAATGTAGTGGAAGACGTCAAGAAGAGTTTCGGCAAGAAGTTTGCCCAGAAGGTCATTGACGGCAATGTGGAAGCCACACGCCGGGGATACGAGGAGGTAAGGGAAGGATGAAACTGAGAGGATGGAGAGAACTGACCCCAGGCGCGGTGGTCACTGAAGCCGGAAGCGCGCTTAAGTTCAAGACAGGCTCATGGAGGGCCGATAAGCCCAGATGGATAGAGGATAACTGCATACATTGCCTTTTTTGCTGGGCGTATTGTCCTGATATGGCCATCAACGTCAAGGACGGCAAGCGCGGGCAATTCAATTTCGATTATTGTAAAGGCTGCGGCATCTGCGCCCTTGAATGCCCCGGCAAAAAGGGGAACAAGGCGATTGTCATGGAAGAGGAGGGCAAATAATGGGAATGAACGAAAAGAGAATAGTAGCTGTTACAGGCAATGAGGCGGTTGCCGAGGCGATGCGCCAGATAAATCCTGATGTGTGCGCCGCCTATCCCATTACTCCGGCCACCGACATTATGCAGAGGTTCACAAGCTTTGTCTCAAACGGAAAGGTAAAGACTGAAATGGTGCTTGTTGAGAGCGAACACAGCGCCATGAGCGCCTGTGTAGGGGCCTCTGCAGCAGGCGGCAGGGTCGCAACTGCCACGTCCTCACAGGGACTGGCCCTTATGTGGGAAGAGCTGTTCATTGCATCCGGCACTCGGCTTCCCATTGTCATGGCCCTGGTCAACAGGGCGCTCTCGGCGCCTCTTAATATCCACGGTGACCATTCCGACGGTATGGGCGCCAGGGACTGCGGCTGGATACAACTCTGGTCGGAAAACGGCCAGGAGGCATACGACAATATGGTCCAGTCTTTTCGCATTGCCGAGCACATGGATATCAGAATGCCTGCCATGGTGTGTTTGGACGGCTTTATTATCAGTCATTCCATAGAAAGAATGGAATTCCTTGATGATGAGATTGTAAGGAATTTTGTGGGTGAGTTCAAGACAACTAATCCACTGCTTGATATAGAGCACCCGGTGAGCTATGGTCCCCTGATTCTCACAGATTATTATATGGAGTACAGAAGGGCACATGCCGAGGTCATGTCCAAGGTCAAGAACATCGTACTTGATACGGCAAAAGAATTTGAGAATATCTCCGGCAGAAAGTACGGACTTTTTGAGACTTACCGCCTGGAGGATGCTGAGATCGGTATTGTAGTTCTTAACTCCGCTGCAGGCACTACAAAGGACGCTGTTGACATATTCAGGGACAAGGGGATAAAGGCGGGACTTCTCAAACCGAGGCTTTTCAGGCCCTTCCCGTACGAAGAGGTTGGAGAGGCGCTTAAACACCTGAAGGCAATATGTGTGCTTGACAGGGCGGACGCCTTCGGGGCGTCTTACGGACCTCTTTTCATGGAAATTGCTTCCGCTCTTTACAAATACAAGGAAAGGCCCCTTATGTTCAATAAAATATACGGTCTGGGCGGACGGGATTATATGCCCGGACATGCTGAAGAGGCACTGTCAGAACTGGCTGAGACTGCAAAGAAAGGCGTGGTAAAGACTTATATAGATTATCTGGGGGTGAGAGAATAATATGGCTACACCACTGAGTTTAAAAGAACTTTCAAAGAAAGAGGTAATGTTGACCGGCGGACATCGCATGTGTTCAGGCTGCGGAGCGCCTATCGTAGTCAAGATGGCTCTGCTGGCATCTGAATATCCTGTAATCGCCTCAAATGCCACTGGTTGTCTGGAGGTTTCCACCTGCATCTCTGAATTCACGGCATGGAAGATCCCGTGGATACACAATGCCTTTGAAAATGCAGCCGCCACTATCTCAGGTGTTGAGACCATGTACCGGTCGCTGAAGAAACAGGGCAAGATTGATAAGGACATAAAGTTCATGGCCTTCGGAGGCGACGGCGGGACCTATGACATCGGTTTTCAGAGCCTTTCCGGGGCAATGGAGCGTGGTCATGACATGCTTTATATCTGTTATGACAACGGGGCGTATATGAACACCGGCATACAGCGCTCCAGCGCAACCCCTTTTGGCGCAGACACCACGACCTGCCCGGCAGGCAGCGTGATCCCCGGCAAGCCTCAGCAGAGGAAGGACCTGACAAAGATCATGGCAGCCCACGGCATACCGTATGTTGCCCAGGCATCTGCGAGTCACTGGTCAGATCTGGTGAAAAAAGTTAAGAAAGCACTTGATATTACCGGTCCTAAGTTTATGAATATCATAGCTCCTTGCAATAGGGGCTGGCGGTCGCAGACAAACGATGCCATACTTCTTAGCAGGCTTGCGGTTGAGACCTGCTACTGGCCGCTTTTTGAGATCGAAGACGGCGTGACAAGGATAACTGTTAAGCCGAAGGAGAAAAAGCCCCTGACCGACTTCCTGAAGCCACAGGGCAGGTTTAAACACATGTTTGCCCCTCAAAATGAAGCCCAGCTTAAACAGGCACAGGATGGTGTGGATAAATACTGGGAAAGGCTCTTGAGGGAAGAGGAGTTCTATAGTCCCAAAGAATAGTTTGATAGTTGGGGATACAAAGGGGGCATGGCGTTATAACGCCATGCCCCCTTTGCTATTTGAATCAGTTTTAAACTACCTCACTAATAGAGGCGTTCGACATTCAAAAACTAATTACGAAACATCTGCTTTATTTGATTGGCCAAATTCTGTGCAGCCTGCTGAGCCTGTTGTGCTAATTGTGCAGCCTGCTGTTGGGCCTGCTGTTGAGCCTGTTGTTCTATCTGCTGAGCAATCTGCGCTGCTTGTTGCTGCATCTGCTGGACTACCTGATTCACCTGTTGTGAAGCTTGCTGCTGGGCCACCTGCACTGCTGCCTGGGCCTGCTGCTGCAAATTCTGCATTGCCTGGGTCGTCACTGTAGTTGCAGAGGACGGAATTTCAAAATTTGGCGTGATAGTCACGCCTGTTGAAAGGTTTATGTTAGATGTAAGTTTAGTGCCGTTCGGCAGGGTTACACCCGACGCAATAGTGACGTTGTCTGGGAGCTTTACAGCAGCGTCGAGAATTGCACCTGTGGGGATAATAATATTTGCAGGCAGGTTAGCCCCGGCCTTTATAATTACATTGTCGGGCATGACAAAACCTGCACTGATGTTGGCTCCCGCGGGAATAGTGATTCCGGAAGGAAGATTAGCGCCGGCGTTAATGGTTACGTTATCCGGCAACTTCAAGCCCGTCGGTATCGTCACATTATCACCTATTATCAAGCCCGGCATGAGCGTAACTCCTACGGGAAGTGTTACTCCCGGAGGAAAGACTGCAGTGGGGGGAATCATCGCCTTGGACGGTATAGCAACAGTGGCCGTTTTAGGAGAGGTCATGCCTGTCGGCAGCACCACTTTGGGATCCATTGTTACAGTGGAATCAAAAGTTATTCCGGACGGGATGGTCACACCCGGCGGTATCTGCACGTTTGCAGGAATTTTGTAGCCGGACGGAATGCTGAAGCCGGGCGGTATGGTGGCGCCTTGGGGTATCAAAGAAAGTTTGCTCATGGACGCGTTGTCCAGATCCAGCGGCTTTATGGTCGCGGCTATTGCCGACCATGCGGAAGTCAGATTGTCCCTCATACCACTTGTAGATACGTAGGTCCTCATGTCCGGAATAGTGATATTGTCAAATTTGCTGTTTGGGAACGTTATTGTGACTGCCCCCGTGTTGGAGAACTTGGGCTTCATTTGGTCCATAATCGAGTCCATGCCTTTTCCGTCTGCTGTAAAAGACGTTTTCATAATGTCGAAAGAGGAGTTGTCTATGCCTGCAGCAGCAAGAAAAGGATTAAGTATTGTCTTAACGGTATTGGCCGCGGCAGTTATGTTGTCAGCCGTCAGCCTGTTTTTCAGATTTGCAATTGTCGCGTTGTCCATATTTTTGTATGCTTTGAAAACATCTGCAGGGTCAGCTACATTGGCCGCGTTAGCAAGGGCCATCTTTGTGTAAGGAGTTATGTTGGCAACGCCCGGACCGCTTGCTACCGACAACAATACGTTATCGGAAGTGCCGTTCTGACAGAAAGTGCCTACTGTAGAATTATCTGCGCAGATGGTGAAGGGCGGCGTAAGATCGCCTACTTCTATCGTGTATACGCCATTTGCGTCTGTTGTTGTGCTTTTAGTAACACCGTTTGCATCCGTCATGGTAACCGTAGTTCCGACAATCGGGGCACCCGATGCAACAGTTCCAGTGAGCGATGATGAAGAACTGCTGCTGCCCCCTCCACCACCACAGCCGTACGCAACAAGAGTTGCTGCAATAATTACAACGAGCCATAATAATTTCACGGCCTTATTAAACTTGCTTTCCATTTGATCCTCCTTAGCGATATTATAATAAATTCATAGTGTTGCTGTATTTATGTATTTATATAGACCCTTGTTCCACCTCCCATATGAGAATTATTCAGCACTCATGTTTATTATTACAGAGGTCTTGTCAATAGGTGTGTAAATAGCATTTAGGCGGCCATCCTTTCCATTACCTTTGATTCCTGCTTCATGACTCCATCGATAAACTCTCTCCCAGCATATACATCAGACAATAACCAATACCCTTTTAAGGCGCGGAAGTTCTTT
>Ga0315281_10000559_pt1 | contig 52003 bp, 74 predicted proteins | sample YL17G07_0_MG_FD_204540 | JGI IMG/M metagenome (GOLD analysis project Ga0315281, IMG submission 204540) | Sediment microbial communities from Yellowstone Lake, YNP, Wyoming, USA - YL17G07_0 | ecosystem: Environmental > Aquatic > Freshwater > Lake > Sediment | place: USA: Wyoming | collected...
AAAACTGGTCCGTGGATTATGCGTTTGATCCGCTTGATGTGACGGACTATCAGAGTGACGGGGTGCGGGAGGTTATCGCCGGGCGGTCTCAGTGGTCTGGATCGTTTGACGGCGATAAAGACGGGGCCCCGTTGTCCGTTGGCGTCATTGTTTATGTCGCGTTAAATGAGGATAAATCATCTAATGCGGGTACGTGGGTAGGCCAGGCGTTGTTGACTGGGATTAGCGCGGCGGCGCCCTCCGATGGAGTGGTGACGTACAGCTATAAGTTTGAGGGTACGGGACCTCTTGAAATACCCACGGCATAACGTATGGCGTATGCCGGGGAGGGCGAGTATGGAATTCTCCGAGTAAACGGTAACGTAATCGGAGGGTTTATACAGTGGGGGATAGGGATAACAATTTCGCAAAAACTCGCTATCCCGCATAAATGGAAGGCGTCGGCCAGGTCATGGTTACTAATGGAGGTAGTCGAAGGCAACCTTTGCGAGGCGTCGTTTTACAAAATACAGGAGGATAAAGAAATCTTGTTGAGTAAAGAAAATGTTACTTTCGTTTGTGGTTCAAACGAAAGAGGGAAATGGGTTAACAGCCTATTTGAAATGTATAAAACGGAGTGATTGAAATGAGCGGTATTTCTAGTAGCGGAAACGGGATAAACGTGGACATTGATTTTGGCGGGAAAATTTATACGATGTCCGCGATGACGATTGGGATTTACAAAAAGATCGCGGGTAAGTTGCAATCGGACAAGCTATCGTTTGTAAGCGGGTTGATTAACGCCATCCCGAAAGACATTCCCGGATACCAAGATATGATTCGCGGGATAATCAAAACTGACGGGAGGAAAGTTACGGACGTTGAAATACGGGATTATCTCGGTACGACGGACGGAGGGATGTACGCCATGTGGCTTTGTTTTAGTATTAACCATCCCTACTTTACGTTCGACGACTTTATGCGCCTGCTTACGCCTGAAAATATGGATAAGATAAAAATAGCGCAACTATCGGCCAGTGGCGAGGCCCTGGTTTCAGGTAGTCCGGCGGGAAACGCGGAGGCCGCGGACACAACGGGAAACGCGGGGGCCGGGGTAATCCCGGCCTAACTGATTGGGATTTTAACTTCGCGTTATTGAGCCATTGGTATGGGTTTTCCATACCGGACATTGACGCGATGACGTTTGACGCGGTGGATATGTATTTACAGCAGATATCAAACGTCCACGGTTTGGTTAATGTTAAAAATTTCAGGCCCTCGCGTAAACGTTTATCCGACGATTGTGACGGTAACAAAAGTATGACTAAGCATGATATACTAAACTTCATGGTTAATACTATGAAATATTCTTTGCCACAAAAGTAACGTATGGCGGAAATACTCGGCGAAGCCGTTGTCCAGGTTAAGGCGGATTTATCCGCCTTAAGGAAAGATTTTGCCGCGGCCCAAGATGATTTGAAACGCGGCGCGAATGAAGTAGAAGCCAGCGTATCCGCCAGTTACGCGACGTTGGCGGCGAACGTGGCAAAAATAATGGGCGGGGTATTCACCGTAAAACAGGTAATAGACTTCGCCACTGAAAGTGTAAATGCTTTCGCGGAACAAGAACTGGCTTTGACGAAACTACAGGCGGTAATCACCGCCACGGGCCATGCGGCTGGGTTTACGACGGCGCAACTATCCGCTCAAGCCGGCGAATTACAAAAAACTACCGTGTTTGGCGATGACGCTATTAACAGTATGCAGGCGTTACTCGCTACATTCCGTGAAATTAAGGGGGATCAGTTTAGAGACGCGACGGTTGCCGCATTAAATTTATCCACAATAATGGGGGGCGATCTGCGGGGGGCCGCATTGCAGTTGGGAAAAGCGCTGCAAGATCCGGAACAGGGGTTGATGGCCCTCCGCCGGTCTGGCATATCGTTTAACGATACCCAGCAAAGCATGATAGTAGGACTAGTAAACGCGGGCCAGATGGCCGAGGCGCAAGCGTTAATTCTGAAAGAAATACGTACTGAGATGGAGGGGGCCGCAGTCGCCGCTGGGAGTACGTTTGCGGGCGCTTTAGCGATTGCCAAAAACGCGACGGGGGAATTGAGCGAGCAGTTAGGCGCCCTGCTAGCCGGGGGATTATTGCCCTTTATACAAAGGAATACCGACGCTACTAATAAGCTTACTGAGTCTGGAGATGCGGCGTTCGCGTTGGCTGGAGTATTGCAGGCGCTATTGGTGCCGTTAAATTATTTAGCTCTTGCGGCAATTACCGTGTCATCCGCGTTTCAAGGCGCGTGGTCAGTTATCCGACGTGAGTTTGACGCCGTCGTTCTGGTTGTGTTAGGCGGCATAAATAAACTGATACAGGGATTCGTTTCGTTGGTGAATTTTACTACCCGCGTGGGGGACGCCGTAAGGTCCGTTTTGCCTAACTTGCGCTTGATCAAAAAAACGCAACAAGACATGGCCGATAGCGCAAAAATGAATAAAGCCGCAAAAGCGTTTGGCGATTATGTAGCGGGCGTAAAAATGACCGCGGCGGAAAGTGAGAAAAGCACGGTTAAAATCGCCAATGACTGGGTCACATCAGGCATGAGTATAAATAGATCATTTAACGCCGCGGCCACGGGTATCGGGGAAGCCCTGTACGGGACTACCGTGGCGTCGAAAAATGCGGCCGATTCGCGAAAAAAACACTTAGACGACTTGGCGATAAAAGAAAAAGATTATAGCTGGTTATTGCAAGGACTATCCAAAGTAAATGCGGATGCTATAATCAGCGATGCTAACAAACGATATATGGCAAGCAAGAAGTTGGGTGAAAAGGAGATGGCTAAGCTGGCCGCTACATTAGCGTTTGCGGGAGATGTGGCGCGGCAAAAAGCTGCGGCTATGAAAGCCGCTTGGGCTACCACTCCGGGCTTTTTCGCCGATATGGGGGAGAAAATTAAAACGTCATTGAAGGAAATGATGTCTGGCGGAACGGAGGAAGGGGCGGCCTGGGCCGCTGGACTTATCGCCACTGTAGGGGAAGTCGCCACGGCGACTCAGGCGATAATCAGCGCGGTAACGGACGTGTTATCTGTGGCGAAAGATGTAGCTGGGGCCATATTGGGGGTAGTTGGCGCGATGGTGGGAGGTGTGGCATCGCTTCCAGGTATGATTATTAGTAATGTCCAATCGATCATTGATTTACCGAAACAGTTGATGGATGGGATTACTGGTTTTAGCGATAAGTTAGCGGCGGCCCCGAATATTTTGGGGGATTTAACTTCGCAATTGCCGGAATTTCTGGATACGATAATAGCGGCCGCCCCGGCGTTTATAGAGTCGTTGACTACTAATATTCCGATATTAATTACCACGCTCGCCGAAAAATTGCCGGAATTAATCCCGGCATTTTTGAGTATAGTAGATGCTTTTTTGCAGGCGCTAGTTGATAATGCCGGTGTGATAGTGGACATGTTTATTACTATAGCTTTAGCTTTCATCGATAAAGTGATAGAAATATTGCCGACGTTGATCCCGGTATTAATTGACGCGGCCATTAAATTTATTATCGCGCTGATTTCCCGAATACCCGACGTGATAAAAGCGCTGGTTGACGCTTTACCGCTGATAATAGACGGATTAATCGAAGCTTTGCCGGCATTTATAGAAGCGATAATTTTAGCGGTCCCGCAAATTATCATGGCGCTTGTTAATGGCGCCCCAAAAATTATACTCAAATTAATTTCCGCAATACCGGAGTTGATGAGCAAAATGGCGCAAGGTTTTTGGAACGCTATAAGTAAACTCCTCCCGTCATGGCTCACTGATATTTTTGGTGGCGGAGGCGCGGATACGCGCTCACAAGTGGAAAAAGCGCAAGCGGAAGTGGCGGGGGCGGAACAACGAGGTAAACTCGCCATGAAAGGGAGTGAAGAAGCGAAACAAGCGGCCAAAGATTTGGCGGCCGCGAAACAGGCATTAGCGGACGCGCAAGCGGCGGCCGCGGCGGCGCCACCCTCAGGTGATGGTACGATTCCCACTACCGATGGCGGAGGAACTGGTGGCGGAGGCGCGGGTGGCGGAGGCGCGGGTGGCGGAGGCGCGGGTGGCGGAGGCGCGGGTGGCGGAGGCGCTGGTGGCGGAGGCGCGGGTGGCGGAGGCGCGGGTGGCGGAGGCGCTGGTACGATTGACGTTGCGGCGTGGCAAGCTATCGTCACCGCGTTAACTGACATAATAGCGAGTCTTAATGCTACTACCAGCGGGATGGCGAGCGTTATGGGGGCCGCGGCCTCTACCATGGCCGATATCCTCGCGGCGGCCGCTACTTCCGCGGCCGCTATTCTCACCGCTAGCGGGGAAACGCTATCGATTATACTAGTCACCGGGGTAACGGATATTATCGATAAATTCATCGCGGGTGCTAAACTATTTGCGCTTACGATGTACGCTGATATGGAGCCGTTGATAAAGGCGTTAGCGATATTGTTTATCGATAAAATTAACGCCGGCATTAAACAGGCGATGGATGATTTAGGGATGTTGGGCAACGATATCGCGGAGGTGATTAAGGCCGCCCTCGCTAGCGGCAAAGGCGCCACGTCCAGTTTCGCGGCTGGGGGCCTTATCGGCGGGTCATGGAACGGCAAGCTGGATACCAGAGGGGACACAGAGTTGGCGCGCGTTATGCCGGGTGAGTTTATCGTACCGCGCACGGCTGTTAACGCTACCACGTTACCCGCGCTGGAAACAATGCGACGGACGGGAGAAGTGAGTTCTCCAGGACAAGGACGAAGTTCAAATAATATTACCGTAAATATAGGCGGATCGTTGGTGACGGAATCGGGGTTGATTGATTCGATTGAAGAGGCGTTAACTCGCCGGTTGAGATTGGAGCATTGACACAATGGCGGTAGGTAAATGTAGGTTTTTGTATGATGATTTAGTGGTGAAACCTGCGACGATAATCACGCCGAACTCATGGAAACGCGGCCAAATACTGGCGCCATTAAAAAGCGGTACGGGATCGGCCATCCTCACTCCCGAAGGTATTTATTCTTACGGAAACGACCTGGAATATACCATCGTAATTGATTCTATCACCGCGGGGACGGGAATAGGACAGGCCACCTACAAATGGAAAACAAGCCAGAATAGTGGGTGGGCGGCGTCGGGGGTGGCCACATCCTCGGTAGCTACCGCGCTAAATAACGGAGTTACCATCAAGTGGACGGCGGGCGGAACTTTTGCGTTAAACGATACTTGGTATTTTAAGGCGATAAACCGTTTTTCCGGAGAGAAACTTAGAGATTATAACAGGGACACATCGTACAGGTCAGGCGATGTAACGGGGACAAAAACGATAGTATTCGACATGATGTCGGCGATGTCCGCGAACAGTATAATTATTTACGATCATAACTTTACGTCCGCCGCTACTATAACGCTAGAAGCTAACGCTACCGATAGTTGGGGGACGCCCGCGTTTACGGAAACGATACCATGGGCCACCTTAAAAATACTGCGGTATCTGGCGGCCACGCCTTCGTACAGATATTTCCGCTTATCTATTACGGATAGTAGCAACCCGGATGGGTACATTGAAATAGGGGAACTGTTTTTAGGGGAGTATATGGAATTGACGCGGACGGCGCTCCCGCAATTTTCGCAAGCCATAACGTTGGCTATAACGGAAGGGCGGAACAGGTACAACGCGGTCAGGAAACGGTTTCATAATTTTATTAATCGGTTTGACGGTACGCTACAGTTTTTAACGGACGCCGATATCGTAAAGTTGGATGCGCTGGTGAGCGGGATAGCGGATAGGGAACTGGAAACGATCCGTCCGATATATTTTAATTTAAACGCTAATGATACTAGCGTGTTTCATTTAATGGAATGGGTATCTTACGATAAACGGTTGATAGAGCGGAGTGCGAACGTAAATTATTATGCGGTGTCGCTTACATTGAGCGAAGCCAGTAGTAATAAGAGCTAAGCGATGTTGCGTTTTGGGTATGAATTTTATAGACGAGTCGTCACGGGGGAACAACCCACTATCTATATAACCGTAACTACCCATGCGGGCATTCGCGTATTCGCGGAAAAACAGCTCAACGACCATTTTGATATAGCGTCATTATTGTTAGACGGCTCATTTTTGTTGGGTGGATCGGTTACATTGGGTAGTATGACGGAGTACATGGCGTCGAAAGAGCCGTTATTAATAGCTTATGACAACATACAGCGCACGATGGCTCCGCGTAAAAAAGATTTACTGAGTGGGTATATGTCAAAACAGCAAAGTTCGTTTACCGCCGTTTTAAATAATGCGGATAAAGCGCTCGGTAAACTAATGGCCAACGAGCCGTTTATTACGCGGCCACTTGTAGTTTACTTGGGGTATGACGAAATACCGTATAGCGACCACGTAAAATTATTTAGCGGCGTTATCAACGAAATATTCGTTGATAACATGTCTTTGCGATTAACGGCGGTTGAAAACTAAATATTAAATATGACGATTCGCCTGGATTCTGTTTTTGTAATGGCTAAAGCCGGACGGTACGCTCAACCGTCACAAACGGGGGATGTACTACCCATAGTATATGGCGATTTAACGGACGGGATCAAGGGGAACTGGACATTGCCGCGTATTGACGTGGCGAGTAACACGTATTGTTTTGCGGGACACGAAACGTTATCCGTGGCTAACGGAAACAGCATTAGTATTTACAGTAATGACGTACTGGTTTCCGCGTCGGATTATGCGTTTAGCGCGTCTAATAATTACGCCGGTAAAGGAGTAATTTCCACGATTATTTTTTCCACGCCTCCCGCTCAAAACGCTAAAATATCGGCGCGCGGCAAAGGCAAACCATCCGTCAGCGGGGGATCAACGCTGATGGAAAACGTGGTTGACATGATTTATGATTATATAGTTAACGTTACCGGGGCGGCCAGTATAACGGATTTTGATACGGTATCAAAATCTGTAGCGCGAAATAATTTTGAGTCGCAGGGCTATACGGCGGCGGGCGTTATAGCGGAGGATGTAGTTGTTTGGGATACCGTGAGCGGTATGATAGCGTCGTTCATGGGGAACGTTTTCGTAAATTCAGCGGCGCAAATAATTACAAACATTAATACCGGCGCGTTCTCCGGACAAATAGCGGATATCTTCAGCGGGGGAGACGCTGATTTTGTGGGCGCCCGCTTGCTTGCGATGAACATTATAAACAGGGCCCCGGCATACTATGCGTATAATTACGTCGGTAAACAGTTTAGCGCATATACCAACGATGACTTGCAGGCGGATTTAATATCCGCCGTTATCTATGGCGTGTCCCAGCCAATTGATCCGCTTCAACTATTTTTTAACAGAAAATTAGCCGGAGTCAATGCCCTGCAACGATTGATAGTATCGGCGCAAGGGGCGCAAGATGGCGTGTGGGAAATTGAGTTTGTGGACAACACGTTAAAACACGCCAACATTGATATAGGCGATTTTATTGTGGCTAGCGTTGACCTGTTGTACACGCATAACGGGGAGCCGTGGATCAATACCATCTTTAAGGTGCTCGAACTGAACATGGATTTTAACAAAAATACGATACGGTTTCGCTGTTTGAATACTGGGTATTGGTTATGCGCCGTGGCGCCGTTACTGGACGGGTCATCGTTGTTGGATGGTACGTGGGTATTAGGCGGAGAAAGAGACTTGACTTCGTATTGATTCCGGTATAATATATTTTATTAAAGGAAACAGGTAATGACGGACACAAACAGGGTAGCGCAATATACGGAAGAGGCGGTAGGAGCCAATCATCCGTCTAAATCACAAGTGGTTGACCGCCACAGCGGGTATTTCCACGATAACGCGGGACGGCATAAATGGCGGGGTGGATCGAACGTCGCGTCCGCGGCGAGCATATCTATTCCTGATAATGAAAATTATTTCATAGTCACCGGGGCGGTGACTATCGCCGGGATAGCCGCTACCACGAGCGGAGGATCGACTGTAGATACGGGCGTTACCATCAGGCTAAAATTTAATAGCGCATTAACGTTAACGCATAATGCTACGTCGTTTATAATGCCGCCCGGAAAATCGGTGACGGTGTTAGCGGGAAGTTTCGCGGAAGCCATACACCTGGGCTCGGGGAACTGGGCTGTTTTATCCGTCGCCGTATTGGTGGCGGGCTGGACGGGGGCGCGGGAAGGTTTAGTTAGTATTAATAATGCGACTAACCCTAACTACCAGGTGGATATTACGGCGGACACGCTCACAGTCACGAGTACGGGCGGAACGCGCATAGATTTAACCGCGGTTAGCCAGACCGTTGACATTACCGCCGTGGGGGTTAGCGGCAGGGATACGTCGGCCGCGGAGATGGTTTCCGCGTGGTATGAAATATATATCATCGCCAAAAATGACGGGACGACCGCATCCCTGTTAAAGTTGGCGTCGTTATCCGGCGCGACGACGGGCGTGACCGCCAACAAACTGGTGGCGTCGGCCGCTTTATTTGTAACTAACGGAGTGGCCGTTGGCGATCTTGTCATGAACGATACTAGTGGTACAACTACCACGGTTTCCGCGATTGATTCCGAAACGCAACTGGCATTGGCCGCCGATATATTCACGGGGTCTCCCCGTAATTACCGGGTATTTTTAAATCGACTTCCCGTATTGCCCACGGATTATACTTACAAAACTTTCATTGGATATCGGTATAACGATTCAGCCGGGAATTTCCGTAAAATCATACAGTTGGGAAACACTATTCGTTTTGACGAACAGGTTACGGATGGAAGCGCGTTAACGCCATCAACCACCTGGACAACCGTGATTTTATCGATCCCCCCTAAAGCGCGGCAAGCGTTTATGACGGCGTTTGAGCTCGCCGGGGACGCGGCTAACGCCACGAGTCAGTGGCGAACAAAAGGGAGCGCCGCTACGACTGGGCATAGCATTACTAATATCGTGACGTCGGGAATGCGCGAGGTAAACTCATTTATGGCGTTAACCGACGTGTACCAACGGGTGGAGGTTAATTTTAACGGTGCTACCTCGAGCATACTATATTTATACACAGACGGGTATATTCTATCCCTGTAACGATTGGCGGAGAAACTGATATGAATTACGTGGTAAGGGTGGCGGACGGGGCGGTAGTCGAGGCGGGAAACAGCCCGTTTGAGCGCAGGTCTTTGGACGCTAATTATGTTATTGCCACGGGGCCAGATAATCCCGGAGATATACGGCATTTATACGGAGAAACGGGTAGCGCGGGGACGTTAACTATCCGCAAACGATCACAAGCGGAGATTGACGCGCTGTATGTTGCGGATGCGGAGTTAGCGGCCCGGCCAGCCACGGCGTTAATGGTAATAAAAACGCAACTAAAAGCGCTGTTGGAGGAATCGCCTCAACAAATCATGTCCCGAACGGGAGCGTTAGACGCCGCGGGAGTACGCGCGGAAATAGGCCGCATCGAGGTATTGATAAAGTATTTAATACCGTCGATTAAACGGACGTTACAGGAGGACGTGGCGTAACAATGGGCCATACGAATGCGATGAAAAAAGTAATTATAGTTCGGTCATCCCAGGACGCCGCCGGTACCGCCGGTTATTTGTTGGGCGACGGTGTTATAGTCGCCACGTTAGAGTTGCCCTGGAAAAATAATGAGCGGGCGGTCTCATGTATTCCTGATGGCGATTATGTTTGTTCCCCCAATGATACGGGGGCGCATAAATACTATACCGTGGACAACGTACCCGGCAGGACGGACATTGAATTTCATACCGGGAATTACGTTAAAGATTCGCAAGGGTGTATTTTAGTCGGGGAGTACACGCGGAACGTTGACGGCAGTTGGATACTGTACGATTCGCTTGGAGGGATGAACAAAGTCAGGCGTTTTATCGGTAAAAACCAGTTCATGCTGAAAGTAATAACATTATAAGGAGGATTTTATGTACATTGATAAATCGGCGTGGGACAGTAAAAAATTCAAGGGCTACTTGGCGGGTATTTTGAGTATCGTGTTTACCGCCGTGTTGGCTCCGCGATTAGGGCCAGTCACTGGGATTGTGACGGATTATCTTGCTAACAACGTCGCCGAGTTACTGCTCACATTTTTGACGGCGGTGTACATTTACGTCCAGGGCCGCATCGATCATGCGATGGCGTCGCCTCCGTCCGCCTGAGGCTAACGGGAGGGAAGAATGTTTGACCCAACAGACCGCTAACCCCAAAAGTCACCTCCGTCCGTCGGAGGCTAACGGAGGCCGAACCACTTGCCTGGTTCGGCCTTCCCTTATTTCGCCACCGGGGCGGGTTCGCTGGTATGAAATCGTTTCAACGTGGAAATATAATCAGATAAATCCACCGGGTTATATCGGACGGATTTTCCGAGTTTTAAAAATCGTGGGCCACCACCCGCCCACCGGGTTTTAATAACCCATGCCTTCGACATATGAAGGATTGCCGCCGCTTCGGCGGTGTTCAGTAACTTATTAATATTTAAAGAGTTATTCATGATTCCCATCTCCGATTAGAGTTTGTAATGCGTGCCATATGAATATTATCACCCACCAGCGGAATGATGTATACCCACAAATGAGGGGGGGTCTTGTGTGTACTAAAGATGGAGACGGAGGGGAGAGTTTAGCGGGGGAATTCAGACTTGACGTTTTTTATCCGCTTTTTGATACGGCTGTAGGCCTCTTCAACCAGGTGTTCGCCTCCCTTTAAACCCCCAAACCCCGTGGCCGCCAACCAGCGGGATGTCGCGCCACCCGTGCGGCGGCCATATATCCGTATCCCCTGGGATAACACTGCGACGGTATGCGGGCGGTATGCTGAGGTTTGTATACGTATGCAAGAAATCAATGAGTTACTGGTTACATACCGCCATATCAGCAATAACGCTACTTTCTAAAAAAAATAAAAATAATTTTTCTAAAAATTCCCCGCGTATATGGTGGCGATATGCGCGCTTCGGGCCGCAAAAGTAGGTGGGGCGTATTTTTTTAAAAAAAAAACTTGACAACGCGATTTTATTGGGATAATATACGCAACATGTGACGCGGTTGCATTTTGAGGCCCTCGCCGTCTGCTTCCCATCTCCCTCCTTGGTGGGGGCCTCAAAATGCAACCGCGTCACAACCGCAAGTTACCGGTTACGGCGTTTACGCTCATACCGGGAGAGCCCCTCCTTGTAGGGGGGGCCTTCTTGCGGAAAAATGAATTGTTTGAGAATCAGAGAATGGCAGAATGGCGGAAATAAAATCATCGTTGTTCGGACACCAACAGATTGCCCTCGAACGGATGGAGGGGAAAGTCGCCTTCGCCCTGTTCCCCGAACCCGGAACCGGGAAGAGCCGCATTATCTTGGAGGATAGCCTGGCGCTATATCGAGGGAGCAAAATAAATTTACTTGTGGTAATCGCTCCGGCGGGCGTAGATCGAAAATGGCGCGATGAATGCGAGCGCTGGTTGCCAGATTCCGTCGAATCGCCGTGGAGTTGGCATCTATACCGTAATTCCGCGGCCAAAATAGCCGAAGCGCGCCGCGCCGAATTCGTTGACGACGTAAAACGCGGAGATTGTTTCTGCATCGTGGCGTTTTCGGTCGATAGTATTATTACCGCCCAAGGGTATACGTTTATCAAAAAACTGTTGGAGGCGGGACCCGCCGTCTTGGCTATCGACGAATCAACTAAAATTAAAAACCCGAAGGCGTTGCGTACCAAAGCCGCTTTAAGATTAGGCCAGATGGCGAAATACCGGCGAATTTTGACCGGAACGCCCCTTACGCAGAGCGTGGCGGATTTATACTCCCAGTTTCAGTTTCTCGACGAGGGAATATTGGGGATAAAATCGTACTTCGCTTACCGAAAGCGTTATCAAAACATGGCCATTGGGTATGGGCCGGGTGGGCGGACGTTTACCACATTTATGGGGATTCGCAACGAAGAGGGCTTGCTCGCTAAAATAAAACCCTATTCATACCGCGTATCTAAAGCGGACTGTCTGGATTTACCCCGAAAAATCTACACTAGCCATTACGTGGAGCTATCAAAAAAACAGCGACTGGTGTATAACCAGTTAAAAAACGACTTTATAACGGAGCTATCGAGGGAAACGATTATTACGGCGGAAATGGCGTTAACGCGGTTTGGGAAACTACAACAGGTAGTTAGCAATTTCGTTACGGATAATTTGGGCGTTACGCATACTGTGGATGAGGAGCAATGTCCGCGTGAAGCCGCGCTGGTTGACTTGATCCAGTTACACGCGCCCGGTACTAAATTTGTTATCTGGGCGAAATTTAAACGCGAAATAAAAAATATCGTCGCGTATTTGAGAACAAATTTTCCGCATGACAATATTGTTGAATATCACGGCGATGTGGCTGATGATATGCGTCATGAAAACGTGGTCAGGTTTCAGACCGATCCCGACTGTTTATTTTTCGTAGCGAACGCTATGACGGCTGGGTTAGGCCTTGACTTGTTCGCGGCGCATAACGTAATTTATTACTCTAACACGTTTAGCCTAGAGGCGCGGTTACAGAGTGAGGATCGGTGTCATCGTCCCGGCCAGGTAAATTGCGTTACCTACTACGATTTTGAGGCCGTGGATACGATTGATAGTAAGATTTTAGCGGCTATCCACGCTAAAAAATCTTTAGCGGAAACGATTACCGGTAAGTTGGGTAGGACGTCATCAAACATTTTTTAGGAGGCGAAGGTGGATAAAATGAACGAAGCATTGCTGAAAAGCGCTCATAAATATTTACGGTTGTTGTGGGCGGCGCACACGAAGGTGTTTATTACAGTGGCGGAACACGACATCCAAATACTTCTTCATGCTGCGTCTAAAGACGCACAGGACGATAAAGCTTTGCGAGATTGTGTGTATCAATTGTTTTTAGGGTTGAATGTTGTTTTTGGTAAATCTATAGAGGCGGCATTGGGCCAGACGTTAATGACTGGGGGGCGGGTAGAGTTTCCGGAGGAGCTACTTTCGCCTGATTGTCCTTCTTCCGCCGCTAAGGAAAACGCCGCTAAATCTACCTATAATTAAGGCGTGAAAATATTATGAACAAAATATACCCCACGGCAACCCACTTGTACAAAACGGCGAACGGCGAACTGGCGGAAATGTATGACCTCACCGCGGCGGAGGAATATGGGACATTGCAATTGCCGTTGTTCGATCACGTTTTATTGCAACGGGATTTAGCCGCAAGTATTGCGGGAGCGCGATGGCGGATGCGGGCATTCGATAAACATGATTATCTCCTGCTGGTAGGAGACCCATTAGCCATAGTTTTAGCGTCAATATTCGCGGCATACGCTACCGGCGGGGATTTTCATATTTTGAAGTGGAATCGCCGTTACGCGGCATATGATAAGATTTTTATTAACATTAACGACATGGAGGGTAACGGAAATGAACAGCGAGGAACGGTTGACGTGGGGGGTGGAAAACGACTCGAAAATGTCCGACGACATTTTGGAATCTCCCGCATTATCGGGAAGTGATTTAGCCGCGGTGACGGCGTTGATCGATGCGTTATCCGCCACGCAGGCGCGGCGAGAACGGCTTGAAGAGGAACTTAAGATCACGAACCAGGAGATAATCACGTTGACTGATTCGTTGATCCCGGATAAATTGCGATCGGTAGGTTTGCGAGCGCTGACCATGACGGACGGGCGGCAAATAACGATTAAGGCGATGCTTTTCGTCACCATAACGGAGGCGAGAAAAAGTACCGCTTACGCATGGTTGCATACGCACGGGCTAGGGGATATTATTAAAACGGAGGCCGTCATCCGTTTATTAAATGATTCTCCATTAACATTCGCGAAAGTGAAAGCTGCGATTTCAGCGTTACCGGGAGGGGCGGGGGAAGTGGAATTGAAAGAGTCTATTCACCCTGCCACCCTCAAAGCCTGCATTAGGGAGCAGGTGGATAATGGGAACGCCGAATTTTATAGCGAAGAGACGCGGAAATTATTCGGAATGCACGAGATCAATCGTGCGGTAATAAAATAAACACTTTAAGGAGGAACACGTGGAAATTCAGAAAACGGAAACATTAACGAACATAATCCCGGCGGCGCTTATGGCTGGGATGGAAGCGGATGCTGGGCTAGGGTATGAAACCCTGGACGTTGATAGCAAAGCGAAACCGTTCTTGATTTTGATTCAGGAAACCACGCCGATGGCCAAGAAGAGTAACGCCGATTACGTGCCCGGAGTGGAAGCCGGTATGTTTTTCAATACCGTGACAAAAGAATACGTCACGGGAGAGGCGGGAGTACGCGTGATCCCGTGTGGGTATCGGCGCGTATTCATCGAGCGGGAACGCCCCCTCGATGGGGCCTACATCAGGACTGTGGATATCGGGGATCAGGCCGTGCGAGACGCCCGCAACGTCGAAGAAAACGGCAAGAAACTGCTGGTTACGCCGAATGGTACAAAGCTGGTTGATACGCGCTACCATTTTTGTTTAGCGGCAATGGGAGACGGGGCGTTTGAGCCCGTAGTGATAACGCTAAAGTCGAGTCAAATATCAAAAAGCAAAACGTGGAACAGCATCATGGAACGTTGCAAAGTTCGCGCGGCGACGGGCGCTATACTCCAAGTAGCTCCGTGGTGGCAAATCTATAACGTCACCAGTAAACCCGAAAGCGCAAAAGATCATAGCTGGTTTGGGTGGGACATAAAATTCGCCGGGGTTGTCCAGGACGGTAATTTAGCGACGGCTGGGAGGGCGTTTTACAACCTCGTAATTAATGGCGGGGTTAGCCCCGATGAAAAACATGAGGACGTCACGCCGTTTTAATTTAGCGGAAGCGGTAAGGGGTTAAACGTAAAGGGGGGAAAGGCCAGTCGTTCCCTCGATTAGATAAAACGCTTACCGGAACGGCGTCGTACGTGGTTATGTATTTATCACCAACAACGCCCGTGGCTCACAACTCGGCATCCCGTTTTTGGAGTGCGACGCCGTTCCGGTTATTTTTAATGGGTAAATCGTGACGCAGAATTTGGCGGAACAGTTTTACGACTTGTTCCGCGGGCTGGACAGGGCCCACGGAAGTTTTGAAATCACGCATAGCGAGGCGGGGAAATTACGGGGAAAGGCGTTTACGCGACAGTCTCCCGTGACAACGCAGTTATGGGAGGATCACCTCGCGGGGAAACTAGGGTTAGGCGTCGTTCCGTTGAATGATTCCAGCTTGTGCGGATGGGGCGTGATCGACATCGACAAAAAAGAATATAGTGACATTAACCATGCGGCAATCGAACGGAAAATAAACGCGAACAAAATGCCGCTGGTAGTATGTCGGAGTAAAAGCGGTGACGCGCATTTGTTTTTATTTTTAGAGACTCCCATTGAGGCGGTGCACGTCCGCAAAACACTTCTTGCGTGGGCGTTTGAATTGGGTTTCCCGAAGGCGGAAATATTTCCGAAACAGGACAAACTAGCAGGGGAAAACGACGTCGGAAATTGGCTGAACATGCCGTATTTCGACGCAAAACAGACGTTACGGTATGGCATAAAAGACGGCGTCCCGCTTTTATCGGCGGAAGAATTCGTTCAGTATTGCCGAAGCAAAAAGGCGTCGCTAGATTTTTTGCTGAATTTTAAAGTCGCGTGTGACCCGGAATTTGACGACGCCCCCCCGTGTATACAGTATTATGTTAAAAATAAATTCACGAATAATTTGAATAGCGCCTTGTTTTCAATGGGCGTGTTCGCTCGCCAGAAGTTTCCGGATGTGTGGGAAGCGAAAATAGACGAATACAATATTCGTTTCATGAAGCCTGGTACGTCAAAAGAGGTCCAGACTATCGTCAAAAGTCTCGGTAAGAAAGCTTACTACTATAAATGCAATGACGAACCGCTCCGTTCCCAATGCAATCGCGTCGTTTGCAAAACGCGGAAATACGGGTTGACACACGCCACAACCGATGATATCGGCATTGTGATTGACGGTATGCAAAAATTAAACACGACGCCTCCGATCTGGTTTGTCAACGTACAGGGAACGGACGGGGCGAAACATCGGATAGAACTAGCGGAGACAAAAGAGTTACTAAACCAAAGAGGATTTAATCAGCGTTGTGTTGACGCTATGAATTTTTTCCCGATATTGTTGAACGCAAAAATATGGCGGGACATAGTCCAAAAAGCGCTTGATACTTGCCAAACAATCGACGCCCCCGCGGAGGCGTCGGCGGAAGGAGCGTTATCCGATTCCTTGCATATGTTTTTAACAGGTAGGGCGCAAGGCAAAAGTAGAGAGGATATTCGGACAAATCGTCCATGGTTAAACGATGATGACGGATTTTATTACTTTAAGGCGGAAGCGTTTTTTAACTATATCAAACAACAGGGTGGGCAATGGTATGTTGGGTGGACGCGCCAAAAATTCTTTAGCAAACTAAAAGACCAGGGCGTTTCCTCGGATCAACTATTCGGGGTGGGCAGGGTATGGAAAATTAATTCGGTTAAGGTGGAAAAACAACCGGAAGTTTTGCCGACGCCAAACATGGCGCCTGCTGATGATACGCCTTTTTAATGACTGTTTAACGGAAGGACGTAGAATGGGAAACGCTAATCCAATCGCTAAAGCGGAGGAAACGAGTCAACATATGGCGGTGTTGATTAAGCAAAAATCTTCCCGCTATTTTGACGACTTGTTAAAATCAACTTGCGGACCGGATTTACTAGCATTAAGTTTGTTCCCGAACGCCAAAGAAATTACTGAATCGTTTGCGTTATATCACGCATACCACAAGTTTTTGCGCAAGACCGTATCGGATCAAACGCAGGTAGTCGTGATAGGCGATGGATCGACGCCGCGAACAGCCGCGTTGTTCGCGTTTAAAACTAAACATGTTTGCTCCTCCATTGATCCTGGGTTGCGCGAAGACACTAATTGGGATGGTATTGATAATTTATACACGTATAAAATGCCGTTACGTGGGTACTGTTTTCCACGCGGCATTCCGTCACACACCATCATTATCCTCCCGCATAGCCATGTCCCTCACGCGGAATTAACGTCGTTTTTGAAAATGTTACGGCGATGGGATTGTATTTCGATGGCGTGTTGCGTGGAAAATGAGGGCGTATTTCAGAGCTCCCCGGACATTGAGTATGCGGATTGGGGCGTATGGAGCCCTCACCGCATGATTAAAATCTGGAGGGGTAAGTGCGGCATTTAATCTTCGGGCCGCCCGGTACGGGTAAAACCACGCGATTGCTCGATGTAGTAGACGCGCGATTGCAGGCCGGAGTTAAACCGGTTGATATTGGTTATATATCTTACACTAAAAAGGCGGTTCAAGAAGCGGTTTGGCGGGCGAAAAAGAAGTTCGGTTTATGCGAGGATGATCTTCGTCATTTTCGAACTCTTCATAGCATGGCGTTTCGGGCATTGGGGATGACTACGGAACGCATGTTGGGCAAAAAACATCTGGCCGAATTTGGCGATTTAGTCGGCCATGACTTTACGGATAACCGTTACCAAATCGAGGATGGGTTGCCGCAATGCGGCGGGCGTCAGGGGGATTTATTATTATCATTGGTGCAACTAGCGCGGGCAAAACAACTGCATATATCCACTATATGGCGGATGTACCAGCCGGCCTGTACTCTAGCGGAGCTTACCCAGTTTGACGCGGCATACGCTGCATACCGAAAAGAGGCGAGCATATATGATTATACCGACTTGTTAGAGGCGGGGGTGGCGAGTGCGGAGTTTCCGCAATTTGACACGTTGATAATCGACGAGGCGCAAGATTTATACCCATTACAGTGGGCGGTCATCGAAAAATTAATGACGAAGGCAAAGGCCGTCTGGATAGGAGGGGATCCGGATCAGGCCATTTACGAGTGGGCGGGAGCCGATCCGTCATATTTGTTAGCGCTTTACCGCTCGGGTAAATGGCGGGCGGAACAATTGGAACAGAGTTACAGATTACCTGCGACTGTACACGATGTGGCGTTAACGGTTATACGCCGGTGTGACTATTCATACCCGAAAACATACCGTCCGCGTAATGCGCGGGGGAGCGTTAATTTTATTAACTATTGGCCCGATTTGGAGTTTGACAACGGACAGAGTTGGTATCTGCTGGGACGCAACGGGTACTTGCTAAATGATTTTAAAGAGTTTTTGACGGCGCAAGGTTTGGCCTTTACATATCGCCATGCGCGGGCGGTAAATAGCGCGGAGGTGGCGGGGATATTGGCGTGGGAACGGGGGCGGCGCGGGGAATTAATCCCGTATGACGATTGTATGAAAATTTATGATTACATGATATCCGGACGGCAGATTAAAAGGGGCGGAAAAATTAGCTTGACAAACGCTCCACAACGCGATTACACTTTGGCGGAATTGAAAACAGAATATGGATTGTTGACGTTGGCTCCGTGGTTTGAGAGCCTGATAAAAATACCGGAACAACGGCGAGATTATTATAGGGCCATGTTACGGCGGGGACAACGACTAACCTCCGCTCCGTTGTTACACATAGACACTATCCACGGGGTAAAGGGGGGCGAGGCGGAAAATGTGTTGCTACTAACGGATATGGCGGGGCAAAGTTTTCGCGGATACCAGGAACACGCGGACGCTGAACACCGCGTATTTTACGTGGGTATTACGCGGGCGAAACAGAATTTGCATATCGTGTCCCCGCAAGGTACGTATTTTTATACCGTCTAACACAAAAGGAGGAACATACGTGTTAACCAGTTACCCGAAGGTTTATAGCCTGGGGCATCGTTACATCGCGCAAATTATGGAGGGCGACGTTACGGTTGAGGAGAAAATCGACGGCTCCCAAATTAGTTTTGGCCGCGACGCCGACGGCGCATTAACGGCGAGATCGAAGGGACAACAACTTTTTTTTACCGGCGTAACTGGAATGTTTACGCTGGGGCTGGAGCAAATATACGCGCGGAAAGATTTGTTACCGCTCGGTGTGACTTACCGCGGGGAATATTTGCAGAAACCAAAACACAATACGATAGCGTATAGCCGCATCCCAAAAGATCACATCATCATATATGATATTGAGGACGCTTACGGAAACCCCGTAAGCCGCGCGCAAAAAGAAGACATGGCGCATGATATCGGGTTTGAGGTTGTCCCAGGTTTTGTTACGCCCGGTTGGAGCAAAGGTAGTTTTGAGGCGTTACTAAAAACGACGTCTATCTTGGGAGGTGAAACGATTGAGGGAGTCGTAATAAAAAACTATATGCAGTGTACTGACGATAAAAAATACATGGTGGGGAAATACGTCAACGACATATTTAAAGAACGACATGGTAAAGAATGGAAAGTGGGCAACCCCAGCGGCAAGGATTTTATCCAGCGCATTGGCGATGATTTAAAAACGGATGCGCGATATCAAAAGGCCAAGCAGGCGCTTATAAATGCGGGTACGTGTACCCATAGTCCCGCGGATATCGGGGATTTTTTGAAAATGCTTCACGCGGATATCGACGCGGAAGACGCGGACGATATAGCCGCGGCGTTAACCGCTCATTTTCTCCCCCAAATAAAACGGCATGTTTGCAGGGGCGCCGCGGAATGGTATAAACAATCGGTGCGGGTGGAGGTATTTCCGGAGGGCACGGTTGATGATACGTTGATAACAAATAAACAAAAGGAGAGCGGACAATGACGATGGAATTAAAGCCGGCCATTATTTTGGCGGGCAAGTTTTTGGGAAACGAAGACAGTCCTCATGCGGGGTATGGTTATATTAATTTTACCGGGGAACGCATTGAGGCGATTAACGGGGTCACGGGGATCAGCATCCCATGTGCCACTGAGGTTAAAGCTACTTGCGAAGGGCGGCGACTCGCCGCGTTCGCAAAAGATTCCGCGACACTCAGTTTGACGCAAAAAGAACACGGAAGCGTTGTGGCGAAAGACGGCAGAATCAGAGTTACGCTTGATACCATTGACAATATCGAGCCGCTGGACTTTTCCCCCCGTGCGACGGTTGTCACGATTCCCGATGATGATTGCGAGAAAATAAAAACCGCGTTCGCCTTTATACTACCGCAAGATCAGCGCATGTTTACGTCTACCGTATACATTAATGGCGGGTATATATACACGGCGGACGGCGGTTATGCCAGCCGTCAACCGACGACGTTGGACATACCTGGCGGGTGGATATTGCCGGTTGAGGCGAGCGTTATTTTTTCCGCATTGGGGAATCCGGAATCTATTAGCTATTCCGAAACGTCATTTTTATTTACTTACGCCAATGGAGTCGTGGCGGAATGCCGCGCGAAAGAAGGCGCGTGGCCGAAAATCGAAGAGGTCTATGCTCAGAGTACTCCGGCATATACCGCGCTTCCGCCATCGTTTCAGGCGGACGTTAAACGCATGGTGTCCTCCGCCCCGAAAAGCGGCATAGCGATAATGACGATAGATAAAACGGGTTTGGCCGTTGGCGAAAGCGTGATCGTTGATGGGTATGATTTTTTGATGACGGAAGCGGTCACTCTCCAGCTAAAATACATGGGGCTTATGGCCCCATATATCGACGGAATTAGTTTTGATCGAAGTGGCGACGCCGCGCTCGCTTGCGGCAAACTGGACGGGAGCTTGGATGCGCTCATCATGCCGTGTCGCAAATGAGCGCTACTAATATATCCTACAGGGATATCGTGTTGGCGAAACAATTGGCCAATGCGGAGGGCGTTATGCGCGCGCCTTTCGCCTTGGATAACGCCGCGTATCTTGACCCGTTTCAAAAAGCGATTGTTTTGTGGGCGTTACGGAAAGGGAAAGCCGCGATATTTGCTGATTGCGGATTGGGGAAAACGAGGATGCAGTTGGAATGGGCGGCGCAAATATGTAAGGCGAGCCCAGGGGGGAAAGCTCTAATCCTCGCGCCATTAGCCGTGACGGATCAAACGGCGAAGGAGGGGGATAGTATAGAGATACCGGTTAACGTTTGCGATAGGCAAGAGGACGTTATCGTTGGTATAAATATCACTAACTATGAAAGTCTCCATAAATTCGTTCCCGACGAATTTATCGCCGTCGTACTTGACGAAAGTAGCATTTTGAAATCGTACATGGGAAAGGTAAAACAAAACATATTGAACGTGTTTTTTGACACGCAATATAAACTGGCGTGTACGGCTACTCCCGCTCCGAACGATCATTTAGAGTTGGGTAATCATGCGCAGTTTTTAAACGTTATGAACTCGAACGAAATGATTGCTCGGTGGTTTTTAAACGATACTAAACACACGGGGAATTACCGGCTAAAACAACATGCCACGGAATCGTTTTGGGAATGGGTGGGGACATGGGCGGTTTGTTTGGGGAAACCATCGGATATAGGCGACTATGACGATTCTAAATTTCGTCTCCCCGCGCTGAAAATTAACGAGATCGTTATCGACGTTGACCAGACGGAAAAAGCCCCGCCTGGGCGGATGTTTCGTACCGTCGATATGTCCGCGACGTCTATCCATACGGAATTGCGTTTGACGGCGGAAGCCCGCGCAAAAAAGGCCGCCGAAATTGTAAACGCTAAAGATGATTATTTCATTGTTTGGTGTAACACAAACTACGAAGCTGATCTACTTAAAAAATATATTCTGCGGGCGGTTGAGGTACGCGGCTCTGAACCGTCGGACATCAAGAAGCGAAAGCTAGCGGAGTACGGCGATGCGAAGCATAAAATAATTATTACCAAACCGAGTATCGCCGGGTTTGGGTTGAACTGGCAACATTGCAATAACGTCGTTTTTGTGGGGTTATCGTATAGTTTTGAGAATTTGTACCAGGCGCTACGCCGATCATACAGGTTTGGCCAAACAGAAACCGTCAACGCTTACGTCATTTCCGCGTCCACGGAGTTAGACATCAGGGAGTCGATCTGGCGTAAAATGAACCAGCATGACATTATGAGGGAGAACATGGTTATGTCCACGAAGAGTTTTGGGAATGAAGACGCAAAAAAAGCATTAACGGGATTTACGCACAAGACGGTTACGGGAGATCGCTGGGAAATGCGGCTTGGCGACTGCGTGGAAGTTATGAACGGTATGAAAGATAGTACCGTGGACTTCTCCATTTTTTCGCCGCCATTCGCCAACCTATATATTTATTCCGACTCCATGTATGATATGGGTAATTGTAGCGGAGACGCGGAATTTTTTAATCAGTTTGGGTTTGCCGCGAAAGAACTATATCGCCTTATGCGGCCAGGGAGACTTTGCGCGGTACATTGCAAAGACTTGGTTGATTACCGAGGGCGTGACGGACGCGCCGGGTTGCGCGATTTTCCCGGTAAAATTATCAGTACGTTCGAGGAACACGGCTGGAAATATCATAGTCGTGTTACCATTTGGAAAGATCCGGTGGTGGAAATGCAACGGACCAAAGCGCACGGATTGCTCCATAGGCAGGTATGCGCGGATTCGACTTTTTCTCGGCAAGGCCTCCCCGATTATTTGCTCATTTTCCGCAAATGGGAAGAATCGGAAAATATAATACCCGTTAATGGCGGTGACGCCGCCCATAGATTTGAATCGTATATCGGGGAAAACGCTCCGCGAAGTATCGAAGCCGGGAACGATAAACGGACGCATTCTATCGATGTCTGGCAACGGTACGCTTCCCCCGTGTGGTTTGATATCAACCAGATGAACGTTTTAAATATCGTCGCGGGGCGGGAATCACGCGATGAAAAACACATCTGCCCATTACAGCTTGACGTAATTAAACGCGCCGTCCACCTATGGTCAAACCCCGGTGATACCGTCTTCAGTCCGTTCGCCGGAATCGGAAGCGAAGGCGTTCCCTCGCTGGAAATGGGGCGGAAATTTATCGGGGTAGAGTTAAAGGAATCTTACTTTGACGCCGCGTGTAAACATTTGTACGCGGCTACAATGCAACCTAAACTCATTTAAGGAGGGATATCGTGGGATTGGATTTACGCGCGCTATGGACAGATGACGGTGAAACGTATCGAGCGGCGAAAGCTTTGCTTGAAGAAACAGCGGCGGCGCTCGAACCAAAGAAAAACCGTGATGACGATGATGACGATGACGATGACGATGCAAACTAAAAAACACAGCGCATACGAGGCTTGCGCAAATACCGCTATAGGGTTTGGCGTATCATGGGCGTTGACCTTTTATGTGTTGCCATACTATTTAGGCGTGAGCGCCACGAAACGCACGGCTACCATGATAGTGATAATTTATACTATCGCATCGATAGTCCGTTCGTATTTAATCCGGCGCGCATTTAACTATGTGAACGGCCCGGCGGAATCCGGGAGTAATAAAAATCAGGAGGAAAAAGATGAACGCAGAAAAAACGAACTCTGCTGAATTTGATTTCGGCGACGGGAAGGGTCAAGTCCCGGCCCACAAACACACTAATGGCGGAGGCTGGGTGGCCGATACCGCGTCCGTGGCCGACTCCGCATACGTCGGCCCGGATGCGCGGGTATTTGGCCGGGCGCGGATACGCGGGGAGGCCCGCGTGGATGGCCAATCGATAGTGAGCGAAAATGCCCGCGTGGGCGGCCAATCGATAGTGAGCGGAAATGCGCGGATAAGCGGGGAGGCCCGCGTGTATGGCCAATCGATAGTGAGCGGAAATGCCTGCGTGGATGGCCAATCGATAGTGAGCGGAAATGCCCGCGTGTATGGCCAATCGATAGTGAGCGGAAATGCTTGCGTGTATGGCCAATCGATAGTGAGCGGAAATGCCTGCGTGTATGGCCAATCGATAGTGAGCGAAAATGCCCGCGTGGGCGGCCAATCGATAGTGAGCGAAAATGCACGGATAAGCGGGGCGGCCCGCGTGGGCGGCCAATCGATAGTGGGGGGAAATGCGTGGGTGGGCGGAAATGCGCGGATAAGCGGTAATGAAAATAAGGAGGAAACGTTGAACAAGAGAAAAAACATGAAAGAGGATAAAGAAGAGACGAAGGAATACATAACAGGGATAGAGGTGTTGTTGATAGCATGGCAAAACGCCAAAAAAGCAAGAGTAATGGCGCAAAATGCTCTAATCACCGCGGAAGCGGCCGCAAAAAAAGCATTTTGGCATGAGGTGGAGGCGGAAGGAAAGTGGAGGCGGGCAAACAACGATGCGGAGTGAAGGGGTATATTTTAATGAAAACAATTCAAAGAGAGGCGGCTACTATGAGTATATTCCACCTATTACATATTAGCGATTTACACGGCGTTAACCCGTTCCCGTTGGCGCAACCGCAGTGGGTACAGCATACTATTATTACGGGGGATATGGCGGACAACGGCGATTTATCCGAATATGAAACGATAGCGCTTTGGTATAACGCGCAACCCGCGGGGTCTGTTTCGATCCTCCCCGGCAACCATGATGTTTGTAAGGGCGGTAATATTTATGATGATAGATGCGTCATGCGATGGAAAAAAACGTTTGGCGATGATTTTTTTATGGGGAAGAAAATGCCGCTCACGAAAGGACTAAAAGACGAAGTATTATCACATGGCGGCTATCCCATACACATAGTACAACTAAATAGCGTAGCGATGACCGTATCGCCGTTTGATTTTGCGCAGGGGGAAATTGGGACCGCTCAATTAAACGCCTTGGACGTCGCGTTGACTATGGCGCAAGACGCGGGGGCCTATATCATTTTAGCGCTACATCACCACCCGTTTATACACGGAGAGACAACTATGAGACTCATTGATAGTAGCAAGCTACTATCAATCGTCCACGGCCGCGTGAATTTAATGCTGTTTGGCCATCAACACATCGCGGATCATTGGGTTAATCGCTGGGGAATACCGCATATATTGGCGGCTCCCGGATTTAAAGACGAACGATGGGGATGGCGAATCGACGTCGATCTCATTAATCGCCGCGTACAAAATATACAGCCGACGTTTGTATGACAACGCGCGAAATAACCGAACGATCTAAAACACAATTAAAGCTACTCGATTTGTTTTCGGGTATCGGCGGATTCAGCCTGGGCATGGAACGCACAGGAGGTTTCCAGACCGTGGCGTTTTGCGAGCAAAGCCCGTTTTGCCGGGCGGTACTACAAAAGCATTGGCCAACCGTACCCATATATCCCGATATTAAAAACCTTACTTATGATGGACTTAAACGAAATGGTATATCAGCAGTTGACATTATTACGGGAGGATTCCCCTGCCAAGACATTTCCCACGCCGGAAAGCAAGCGGGGATTATCCACGGGAAACGCAGTAGTTTATGGAACGAATACCTACGCCTCATTGGCGATATACGACCGCAGTTCGCGGTTGTGGAAAATGTCCCAAACTTACTTACCGGAGATCGAGGAAGTTGGTTCGGCCGCCTTTTGGGGGACTTGGCCGAAATCGGGTATGATGCGGAATGGCATTGTATATCCGCGTCGCAACTTGGGTATTACCACAAACGCAACCGTATCTGGATTGTGGCCTACCCCTGCGGCGAGCGACGGCAAAATATATTCACGCAAACTCAAATTAATAAGTTTTTGGAAGCATATAAAAAAGGGTACGCATTGTGCGCCATCCCTCCAATACCTCGCATTAATGAGATATACCCCGATGGAATCAGTGGCGATATACGGTTCCATGATGGGGTTTCCGCGCGAGTGGCTCAATTTAAAGCGTTCGGAAACGCCATCATCCCCGATATCGCCGAACTGCTAGGGCGATTGATAATGAGCACGATTGATAATGCAAAGTAATATGTTTACGACTCATAACGCCCCCGCATGGGAGCCTCCGCGTGACTTGCCAAACTTCGCGCAAGCTAAAATAATATCCATCGATACGGAAACGTTTGACCCGTTTATAAAAGAAAAAGGTCCCGGTTATATCCGGAAAGACGGGTATTTATTAGGCGTGTCTATCGCCACTGATGACGGATACAAACAGTATTTTCCCATGCGCCACAAACAGGGTAATAATATTGAGCCCGCGGTTATACGGCGATGGCTAAACGATCAGTTGTCCGGGGATCAACTAAAAGTGGGAGCGAACATCGCATATGACCTGGGGTGGTTACGCTCCGAGGGGGTTACGCTCCGAGGGCCGTATCATTGTACACACATATGTGAACGCTTGATTGATGAGAATGCCGATTGGCCTTCCCTTGATCGGCTCGCCGGAAAATATTTAGGGCTATCTAAAAACGATCATATAATTGCGGAATACGTGGCGAACCGGTTTGGCGGTAAAGCGGAACGCGCGAATTACGGATCGAAAATCCATGAGTGTCCCGCCGAAATTGTGGGGCTGTATGCGGAGGCGGACGCCCAATTACCGATTGATATTTACCGTAAACAAATGGCGGTTATTGAGGCGGACGCCTTGATGACCGTGTACAAATTAGAAATGGGATTAATACCGCTAGTGCAGGATATGCAATGGCGTGGCATTCGCGTGGACATGGAAAAAGCCGCCATTACAAAAGTTACCACTAAACAAAAGCTGGCGGAGGCTTACGACGTTTTGGAAAAATTAACGTGGCGCGGAATAAGCGCGGGATCGTCCGATGATTTGGCCAAAGTTTTTGCGGATGCGGGAGTCGCGGTTAAAAAAACGGAAACGGGACGTCCCGAATTTACGCAAGGGTTTTTGAAACGCTTACATCATCCTACCGCTGACGCTATCCTGGAGTTCAGACGACTCCAGAAATTTGATTCCACGTTCGTTGACGCGATTATTAATTATACCCTTGACGGGAGAATACATACCCAGCTTAATCAGGTAGGAGCGAAGACTCGCCGGTTTTCGTCCAGTAACCCTAACCTGCAGAATCTGCCGGCGCGTGACGATGAGTTTGGGCCTTTGATCCGTTCAATATTTTTACCGGAGGACGGAGAACAATTATACTCATTCGATTACTCTCAAATTGAGTATAGATATTTAGTCCACCTGGGGAACGACGCCGCGGCTAAAAAGTTAAAGGCCGATTATACGACTAATAGCGCGACTGATATTCACCAGGTAGTGTCGGATATGTTGGGCGTGGATCGGAAACAGGGGAAGAGCTTGAACTTTGGAATCGTTTACGGCCTGGGTATCGGGGCCCTGGCCAACAGTTTAAACAGATCAGAGGAGGAGGCCCGTCTGTTGAAAGCGGAGTACAACGCCTGCTTCCCCTTTGCCTCCGCCCTTACGGATAAAGCCAAAGACAGGGTTAATAAAATCGGGTACATAAAAACTTTACTCGGAGGACGAAGGCGGTTTGACGCATGGGAACCGCGTCAATGGGGTTTACGGAGCGGGTGTACGCCGTTACAAAAGGAAGCCGCCACGGCGAAATGGGGGGACAACATCCAAAGAGCATATGGATACTCGGCGTTAAACGCGGCTGTACAAGGGAGCGCCGCCGATATTATAAAGCGAGCGATGCTGGACCTTTACACCAGCGGCAACAAAAATATCGCCGTGCCGTTAATGACAATCCATGACGAACTATTATATAGTTTTCCGTTGACAGCGCGCGCGGAAAGCGATATAATTACCGTAAAAAATATCATGGAAACATGCGTCCAACTATCATTACCATTAGTAGTGGACATGGCGACGGGCCATGATTGGGGCACCCTGAAATAATTTATGCAAAGGAGATACACTGTGTACAAACAACGTTCCGTGGCCGCGATTGTGTTAACCACAGTTAACGCGGTTATTGCGGGCATGATACTACTGTTGATCCTCCTGTTAGGGGGACTATTAGCGGGAACAATAATCGCGGCTGTTGTGGCGCCGATCGCATACATGATATCGTGGTTTTAGTTCGACGTTGTGGCGATTGCCTTGACTGGCATCGCCAAGCCATCTATATCGACGGGGAAGAGCAGGGTATTTGTGAGGACACCGAACGTATGGCCCGGTTTACCGCATATACCACGCGGCGCGATAAGTGCGAACGGTTTGTCGCGCGTCCGCTGGCCATGCCGGCGAACAGTATGCCGGCGAACAACATGTCGATAAAAAAGAGAAGAGGAAAGGGAAAGGGAAAAGGAAAAGGAAAAGGAAAATGAAATTCAAGTTCAAATCTGAATCGACGTTACGGCGGAAGATACTTGCGGTATTGCGAAAAGATGGATTCGCCGTATGGCCCATGGAAAACACGGTAGCCGTGGGAATGCCGGATATTTACGGCGTAACGCCACAGGGGGATTGCTTTTGGATCGAAATAAAAGTAGGAAAAAACATATACGCAAACGATGGGAGCGCGAAACGCCAGCGTATATGGCATAGCGCGTATTTGGCGAATGGGGGAAAAAACTTGTTCCGACTGCATTTTATGTCACCGATTACGGGGTTGTGGCGGTTAACCACCATCGTCGACGGAGGACAGTTTGACGACTCGGTAAAATCGCGTTGTAAACATACACTCACAAGGAGTCTCGCATGGAGGATCTAAAATTAATACGGCGTATCATTAATTGGTGGCGGGACAAACGCCACCAGGTTACGTTGTGGCAAGACAAACGCCGCCGACATAGGCGGCTCATCCAACTCGCTCTGGATGACGCGGCCAAACAACGTCGCGCCAAAACGACATTGCGCGGCCATCGCGTGACCACGAAACAACTAAACAACTAAACAACTAAACAACTAAACAACTAAACAACTAAACAACGGAGATAAATAATGACAGCCAGGGAGCTAATGATGCTACTGATGAAGTGTCCGACGGAAACGCCTGTAATGTTGGGGGATCATCCCAAAAGCAAAGCTGGCGCTAACATAATGAGTCCGGTTTGCGCGGCGGCGCCGTATAAAATCGCCGATACGGACAAGATATATTGTGACGATGACGTATCGTACACGGGAAAGGTGTTTGTACTATGGCCATGAACGACGTCGCCGCGTGCCACGGCAAAGATTGCGGTAAAAAACAAACATGCCATCGGTATTTATTAGGCGAGCGACGCATAAAGAGAGCGCTCAAATACCCGGAGGAAAAAACAAACGGGTATTACGCCTGCTTTGATGACGATCCCACTTGTGACGCTTATGCGGAGGGATATGACGATGGAAAATGAAAATGAAAATGAAAATGAAAATGAAAATGAAAATGAAATGACGGAAGGCGAAAACAATAAACCGGTTTCCCCGCCTAAACGGGTAATAGCGAAACCGATTGAATACCGCCCAAACGGAGCGCCTATATTTGCGCGTGACCCAGCGCGGCAAAACCGCGTCATTTGCGGCGCAAAAAAACACAAACAAAACGCTATTTGCCGCAGGTCCCCCGTTGTTGGCCGAGGCCGCTGTAAATTGCACGGGGGTAAAACATTGCAAGGAGCCGCGGTGCCGGGATACCGGCACGGGCGCCATAGCAAGTATCTCCCCGCCGGGTTGCTGGTAAAATATGACGTCGCGCAAAACGATCCCAACCTATTATCTTTGCGCGAAGAAATCGTTTTAGTGGACACGCGCTTAAACGATCTGCTCTCCAAACTACACATCGAGGGGGACGAACCGCTTTGGGGTAAGCTGGGTAAAGCGTGGGAAAACTTTACTTCCGCCACCACGGAGGATAAGGCCGCTTCGGCGAAAAACGACGTACAAAAAATTATTGATCTCGGTATTCAGGAGACGGGGACATGGCGAGAAATATATTCCGTGGTGGATCAACGCCGAAAACTGGTTGAAGGCGAAGTGAAACGCTTCCAGGTGATGGGGCAAATGATAACCGCCGAACGGTTAACGATGATCCTGGGTAAATTGGCGGAATCAATAAAAGCAAACGTCACTGACCCGCGCCAAATGCGAACCGTTATTACCGATATTACGAATATTATTACCGGTAAATAATGGAACTCCTTATCGCGAATGACCCGGAAACGCTGGAACAACGCGCGTTAAAACAATTCCTCCGCGATTTGGATACGACGCGAATCGATGACAATTTCCATACGTGGCTAAAAACCGTCACGCCATACTGGCATTGGGATTGGGATCATCAAATATATCTGTATCCGTATCTGGAGAAAGTCGTTTCCGGCGATATCAAACGATTGATTATTTCGATGCCGCCGCGCCACGGGAAAACAGAAATGATAACCGTCCGCCTACCCATCTATCTCCTCGAAAGGTGGCCGTATAAAAAAGTTATACTAGGGGCGTACAACCAAACCGTCGCTAACAATTTTTCGCGCAAAAGTTTGAAGGTGGCGAAAAACCGGTTGAACCTTAGCCGCGATAAGCAGGCCGCCAGCGAATGGGAAACGGCGGAAAACGGCGGATACAGAGCCGTGGGCGTCGGTTCCGGAATTACCGGGTTTGGCGGAGACCTCATTTTAATTGACGATCCCGTCAAAAATATCGAAGAAGCTCGAAGCAGGCTGTACCAGGAAAAAACGTTCGACTGGTATAAAAACGATTTAGCCACGCGCCTAGAGCCCGACGGACGGATGATAATAATTATGACCCGCTGGAGTGACGGCGATCTCGCCGGACGAATTATGGCGAGCGAGGAAGGCCCCGATTTTACGGTGATAAATTTACCGGCATTAGCGGAAACAAACGATCCGTTAGGGCGCGTCGAGGGAACGGCGCTTTGTCCCGCTCGATATGACGCCACTGATTTATGGCTTTTAAAACGACGGATGGGGCAAGATTTTTATGCGTTGTACCAAGGGTCTCCCGTCGCGGCGGAGGGAGCCATGTTCAAGGCGGACTGGTGGAATTACTATAAAGAGCTCCCGGATAAAACGCTGTGGAAGCGGCGGATCGTCTCCATGGATACCGCATTTAAAACGGGGAAGGCGTCCGATTATACCGCCATTATTTGCGCCATAGAAACTACAAACGGTAAAATTTATATAACTAATGTCATCCGCGAAAAACTGGAATTCCCGGAATTAAAACGAAGGCTGACTTCCATCATCCAGGAATTCCCCGTGGACGCATTGTTGATCGAAGACAAAGCGTCCGGGCAAAGCCTCGTCCAGGAGTTACAACGCGGTACGGGCCTTCCCGTTTTGCCCATCAAAGTTTCCGCCGATAAAATTAGCAGAGCGGCGGCCGCGGCGCCAACAATTGAAGCCGGTAATATTTATATTAAAGACGGAGCCGATTGGGTGGCGGAATTTATTTTCGAGTTATCCAGATTTCCGGCGGGGGCGCATGACGATCAAACCGACGCTCTCACGCAACTAATCAACTGGGTTCGAGGCGGATCGGGAGATATGATATGGTAGCGTTATACCCACATTACGGGCGCGAGGATTTTGAAGGCGGAGAATTATCATGGATAGTACGATGAATTACGTTTCCCCGGTTCCTATTCCACCAGGAGAAACGCTTAAAGATGTTTTGGCGGAAAAGAGGATGACCCAGACCGACCTGGCCATGCGGATGGGCCGCCCGATAAAGACCATCAATGGCGTCATCAAGGGAGACACGCCGATCACCGCCACAACCGCCGTTCAACTGGAATACGCCTTAAACGTCCCTGCGTATTTCTGGTTGAACCTGGAATCGGCGTACCAGACGGCGCGGGCGCTCTACCTCCCCCCCCCTCCCATAGGATGCGTACCAATATAATAGATTGCAATATCCATGCCGGTCAAATAGCGTAACGTTTCGGCTTAACGTTTCGTTCGATGTTTTAACATTTTAGCGCATCGAAACGTTAAAATATTAGCCGCCCATAAACATAACCCTTTGATTTTATTGCAGTTTTACTTTGGTACGCGGTATGCAATATTAAGGATTGTACGGCGGAATCAAACAAAAGAATGGGAGGGAAAAATGAAAATGAAAATGACCTGCAGAACCAATAGCACCGGCAAGGTAACCCTCGCATACGCTACTGTGGACGGCCGCGTCGAGAGGAGTTTTTTTACTCCACGAAACGGCGGCTACATCTGGGAGGAATTCCTTGGCCGTCCGGGAACGTTAGGCCAGCAGGTGGGTCCCCGGCTGGGGCATAGCGGCAATATGTTATCATGTTCCCGGATCGAAAATCTCGCCGTTGTAATTCGCCGAGAATATCGCGCGCTAAGGAGGGGAAAATGAACACAAAAAACCTGTTGATAGCCACTATCGCGGCCAGCCATCCGGAAGGAGGGCGCGTCAAAATCGTATGCCAGCGGGATGGAGACCGGCTCCGCTGGTACGGGGTGGAGGGCGCCGATCTCCAGGATACCGAGGTATCCGTGGCATTGGCCGCTGGAATCGAAGCCGCCAAGCTGGCTTGCCACGCGGCGTGGGGCGCACCCTGCTGGGAATTGCGGCCAAACTGGAGATAATCAGGGCAAGTTGCCCACCCGGCCCGGCGATTTCCGGGAGTAATAAAAAACATAAAGAGGAGGAGGATATGGACACGACGACGAAAACGAACCGCGCCTATATAACGCGGGGACTGGGCAACGGTACTGTCTTTGACCAGCGCGTTTTTGGAACGCATAAAAACGCCGTGACGTATGTCGCCCATGTGCGGGCGGAAACATGCCAATGCAATAGCGTGGTGGAGGGGCCGGATAGCATCGGCTGCCAACACGTGGGAGTGCACGCTCTGGTTTTCACGTCAAAAATATCCCGGAAACGGGGCGTGATTTTTGCGGGCGCGTTTTGATTAAAACTATGAAAAGCGGGGAAAAAACATGTTAGACAAAAAACACAGTCTAAAAGGAAGGGAAAATCATGGGATGGGAATCGATCACCGCAACATGCGGCCACAGATATAATGAGCAGATGTACGGGCCGCATAAAGGCCGGGATAGCCGGGTGAAGTGGCTCTCCGAGCGGATATGCCCTGACTGCCTGGCGGCGGAGCGGGCCAGTGAGGCCGCTAAAGCAGGCGAGCGGGCAAAATCGTCCGGCCTGCCGGCCCTCACCGGCTCCCCAAAACAAATCGTTTGGGCGGAGCAGATCCGCCAGACGGCCCTCCCGCGGATCGCCGAAGCCCTGGCCCAGGCGCGAAGCAGAATCAAAGCCGGACTCAATGCGGAGCAGGCCACGCGGGCGGACCGCTACTTGGAGATAATCGAGGGTATGGGCGGTAACGCCTCCGCCGTCTGGTGGATCGATCACCGCAATTACCTCCAGTCCGCCACGATCCAAGCGGACGCCCAAGCCGCCCTCAAAACGGAGCTGGGGTTATGAAGGGCATCCACACTACAAAAACACAAACAGGAACTGAAAAACAAGGAGAAAAACCGTGGACACGGCAATAGATTGGGCGGCCTGGACGGCGGCCAAGGCGTTGAGGTTGAGGCGGGCGGCGGAACGGGCGGCGGGATCGGCGGCGGAGGCGATGGCGAGGGCGGAGCAGGCGGAACGGGCGGCGGAACGGGCGGCGGCCAGGGCGCGAGGGGAAATCGTGGACTGGGATTATTGGCAAAACGAGGAGGACTAGATTATGGCCGACGATGATGAGGATACTAACTACAACGATAAGCTGAGTGTTTTGGACGACGCGGAAACAGCCTTTGCTACGGCCCTGGCCGCGGCGGAATTAGCGAACGCCCAGGAAGCGCCGCGTGAAATACAAATAGGACTGTGGCGAAACGCCCGCCAAGCCAGGAAACTGGCGGAGGATGCGGCATGGAGTTGTTTTTTGGATGTGGAAAAAGCCGCGGGCCGATGCAACAACGGGCGGTAATCGCTACCCGGCCCGGCGGAAACCGGGAGTAATAAAAAACATGAAAAGGAAAAGTGAGGAAGAAAGTGTTAGACAAAGAACACAACCTAAAAATGCTAAATAAAGCGGCATACGACGCGGAGGACGCCGCGGAAGACGCCAGATTAGCCGCGGAAGACGCACTTGACAAACTAAACCTGGCCAGGGCCACGTGGGAGGAAGCGGACCAAGCCTCGTGGGTGGCGGAGCGCGCCGCATGGGCCGCCAGAATGGGAGTGGAAAAAGCGGAAGACGCGGCTGAGGACGGCGAAAACCGAGAGTAATGAAAAACATGAAAAAGAAAATAATAGTGGGAATTACCCCCGCCACCCCCACCGCTTGCTCTTGGTTAGGGTGGAAGGATGATTGCGTCATGGAGGATGATCGACGGGGTTCATATTGCCTGGCGTTTGGGGTCAGGCTGAAAAGGGAACGGGGCAAAACCTCCCGCCTCGCGGAGTGCGTCAAGGCGGAAACCGGGAGTAATAAAAATCATAAAAACAAGGAGGAAAACGATGGACACTGAGTTTGATTTCGACGACGGGAAGGGTCCTATCCCGGCTCACAAACATTCCAACGGAGGAGGCTGGGTTGCGGACACCGCGTCCGTGGCCGACACAGCGCACGTCGGCCCGGATGCCTGGGTAAGCGAAAATGCCTGGGTGGGCGATAATGCCCGCGTGACGGAAAATGCCCGCGTGGGCGGAACTGCCCGCGTGTATGGCCAATCGATAGTGAGCGGAAATGCCTGGGTGGGCGATAATGCCCGCGTGACGGAAAATGCCCGCGTGGGCGGAAATGCCTGGGTAAGCGAAAATGCCTGGGTGACGGAAAATGCCCGCGTGGGCGGAAATGCCTGGGTAAGCGAAAATGCCTGGGTGACGGAAAATGCCTGGGTGGGCGATAATGCCCGCGTGAGCGGAAATGCCCGCGTGTATGGCCAGTCGATAGTGAGCGGAAATGCCCGCGTGTATGGCCAGTCGATAGTGAGCGGAAATGCGCGGATAAGCGGGGAGGCCCGCGTGTATGGAGATATGGAGGAAACGGGACGATTATGAACGGGGAGGAGGGGGAACGCGCATGAAAAAAAGAACGGTAATAAAAATCATTACGGCGAGACAACGACTCATCTGGAACATGGCGTGTGAAAAAGCCGAACACGCTATGCAAGAACTCCAAAAACTAATGACTATTATACACTGGGGAACTCGGCGTAAAATAATCATCAGACCCCTGGGCCGAACGATTATTGATGATTTTTTGGAACGCGATCTCGCGCGGGACGATAATTATGCGGCCCTGTTCGCATTTATGATCCGCCAAAACAGAGTTACAAGGGGATAATTATGTTTATGTATCACCAACACAGGGCGCTCTCCAGTAGAGTGCTCGCCGTACAATTATTGCATCCAGACGGGTATTGGACGGCGTACATCGACGCCGTCGAAGGGCTTAATCACCGCGTCGAGGCCCACGAAGTAGCCAGGACGGGTACAAAACTTTCCATGACATTGGCTTGCGTGGTGTTCCCCGGTTTTGATCGGTCACTTTACCAAGGGTAAATAAACGGTACAGCCCGGCCCAGCGGAAACCGGGAGTAATAAAAACCATGAAAACAAGGAGGAAAACGATGGACACGAAGATTAAGATAAGTAAAGAAAAAATATTAGCGGCGCTAAACGACGCTCGCATGGCATATCGCGTGGCCAAGAGTGCCGCGGAAGCGGCGAAACAAGCGGCTTGGGAGGCGGAGGACGCTGCGTGGAAGGCGGAGGTAACAGTTTGGGAACAGGAGCGAACGCTCCTGGGAGCGGAGCGAAAATTATGATAACGACGGCCCGGCGATATCCGGGAGTAATAAAAATATGGAGGACGGAAAAATGGAAATGAAACAGATAGTGCTGAACGCCATGGGCTGGCCCCAATATGAGGGCACCCTGAACCTCTATCGAGCGGCGGCGGATAACCTCGACGCCGCGAATAGCGCATGTGGCGGATATCACCGGGTGGAGGCGGAGGAGGCGAAGGAGGCATACGATGACGTGGCGCGAGTGGCCAAGCTTTTCCCCGGCGCGGCGGCTTATGCGCAGGCAAGATCATTCCGCGCCGCCGCGAATGCGCTTAGATCAGCGGCTGGGTTGCGGGCCATGGAGCGGATCGAGGCCGGAGAAGACCCAGCTTTGGTGGTAGTGGAGATGAAAAGGGAGTGGAGGGCGGCGGCGGAATAGGGGCGGTAACGCCCACCCGGCCCGGCGGATTCCGGGAGTAAGAAAAAACATGAAAACAAGGAGGAAAAACCATGAACACAGTTGAGTTTGATTTCGAGGACGGAAATGGGCCCGTCCCGGCCCACAGACACTGCAATGGCGGAGGCTGGGTGGCCGACTCCGCGTCCGTGGCCGCTACCGCATACGTCGGCCCGGAGGCTCGCGTCTACGGGAGGGCGGTAGTGCGCGATCACGCGAGCGTGGACGATCACGCGATCGTGTGCGATCAGGCGCTCGTGTGCGATCAGGTGCTCGTGTGCGATCAGGCGCTCGTGGGCGATCACGCGATCGTGCGCGGAAATGCGATCGTGGGCGGTCAGGCGCTCGTGCGCGAAAATGCGATCGTGTGCGATCAGGCGATCGTGGGCGATCACGCGATCGTGTGCGATCAGGCGGTAGTGCGCGATCACGCGATCGTGGGCGATCAGGCGCTCGTGTGCGATCAGGCGATCATGCGCGGCCGCGCGGTAGTAGGCGGGGACTCGCAATTGAGCGAGTGGGATATAGCCGGCGGCAACCACCCCTCGATCATGGGAGAAAATAAATGATATCGCCGGAGCCGGTTTGCAATGGCGGCGCCCGCCCCTTGGGGACGTGGCTGAAAAGCGACGGCGCTTGCGGCCATCGTGAAAGCGGGCCGGTTCCGGTGATTTATAAAAAGGAAGACCGGCTGGCCGCCCTCTCACGCCGGTTTTCTTTGCGGGCCGGGCGGGTCCTCACCGTCCGGCCTTTTTAACCGCAAAGGATCGGTATGAAAATCATAATTATCAGGATCAAATGTAGCGCCAAAGATTGGCGCCGGGCGTGGCTGGCCGCCGTGGCCCGGCTGAACAACTAAAACAAGGAGGAAAAACTATCTATGAACACAACTGAATTTGATTTCAAGGATGGGCAAGGCCCAGTCCCGGCTCACAAACATCCCAGAGGGGGTGGGTGGGTAGCCAATACTGCATATGTGGCCGATACTGTGTATATCGGACCAGATGCGCGTGTTTTCGACAAGGCATTTGTATGCGGAAATGCGCGGATAAGCGGGGAGGCCCGCGTGTGCGGCCAAGCGGTAGTGAGCGGATATGCAATCGTGCTTGGGACTGCAATCGTTGGTGGGACCGCGGAAGTTGCTGAGAATGCCCGCGTGGGCGAAGACACCCGCATAGGCGACGGGAGGGTCATAGAATAGACTATAACCACAAGTAAGAAAAATAAGAAAAAGGAAAAAGAATGCCGGAAACTAGTACCTCGCTCGACGAGCGCTTGCGGCGCGCGAAAGAAAACGTTGTGGCAACAACGCACGCGGCCAGCGTCGCCAAGGAAACATTGATCCACTTAATGCGCGAAACGCAAAAAAAATACTGGAAGCTAAGGCTGGACGCAGGTTCAGCGTTCGCGGAAAAAAGTTACGAAGCGGCGCACGCGGCCATCGTCGCGCAAAAAATGGGGGAAAAGGATTGGGCGGCCGCGGAAGACGCCGCGCGTCAAGCGGCGTGGGATTTTGCGGAGGCCAAAGAAGAAGCTTGGTTAGCGATGGAAAAAGAAACGCTACAAATAGTTTGGGACACGTGGGAAACAAACCACGAAACGGCAACCGCGCAAAACCATGACGACTCAGCCTACTGGCGCGACGCGGAAATCGAAAACAGGAAAACCGATGAACAAAATGACAGATGATCGTTATGACAAACAGGAGTGATAAAAATAAGGAGGAGGGGAATACGGAGGCTTCATCTGTCGAGTCGGGAATAAAGGGGACAGCCTATGATGAGCTTCGCGCCTTCGTTCTCTCCCTGACGGCGATCCAGTCTACAAGTATGATTGCCACTTGGATGGAGGAAATAGCCAGTAGCGAAAAAAAAGGACTGCATCTAAAATTTGAACACGGACACATTGTGTCCGAACCGGAAAACATAACGCATAACACAAACGAAAGGAACGTAAAATGAAAACAGTATTATTTTTTCAAGGCGCCGTGGCGGGATTCCGGACGTGGCTGGAACGGAGCCGCGTCGTCGCGACGTTTGATATTCCTGGAGATTTTGAATGTCATTTTAGACACGCGGGTCCTTGCCCATTTCTGAAATGTGGGTCAAATATTAACGGGGGAAGATGTGTTATATTCAAGGAGGTAATTTTAATACCGCAAGACGTTAGCTCTGAAGACGAGGACGCGGATGATGAAGATTACATCAATACATGGTACGCAAAAGACGCCCGATGTTCCCGCGCATTCGGATTACGCGGGGCCCAGGTTTTTTTGTCGGTAAAAAAATAACTTATGCTACGCTACGCCATGTATGCTATAATTGTTAGCGCCGTTTTTACGCGGGCCAGCGCAAACTGGCTCCCTATACGCCCGTAAACAGTCTCCGGTTGCGCGCCTTTTTATGGCTGGAAATGTCCCGCGAACGCCGATACTTTTACCCGCAATTCCCTTCCGCAAAAAATATTTTTTACGCCAAAATTATCCTCGTTTTACCGCCCAGTTCAGCCCCAAAACTACCCCTCCGCCAGTAGCCGTTTGCCGTACCAAAACGTTTCAGTTTTTTTAGCGGAAACAAGGCGGTATAAAGGCGTTATGGAGGCGGTATTGGTGATATGGCGGGGGAGACAAAAGATGATAAAAGTGGTATAAAAATTAGGACAAATATTTTAACATATTTCAATAAGCGCCGAAACGTAACGGCTGGTGGGACTTGGTGATATGCTGGTGATATGGATTTTTCCTTTATACGTATAGCAAAAACAATGGGTTATGTACTAGCATATCACCATATCACCTATATCGCTACTTTTAAAAAAAAAAAAAAAAAACTTTTCCCGTACGCGTACGCATAGTGGTATCGCGTTTTTTGCCAGTTTGGCGCCGACTTAGTTTTGTTTTTTTAACGGCGCCCCCGCAGCCTCCAAAAAGTACCGCGACCGCGGGGCGGTTCTCGCCGCTCCAAAAACTACCGCCGGTAAAAAAATCAGTTGACAACGAAATCGAAATTCGGCAATAATGCGGAAAGTATAAATTTAAACTTATTATGGGTGGGTAAAATCAGCTTGTCTCGATATTGGCCGTTCGCCACTTCCAAAAGCGCTCCCCCCGTCGCCGTATCGTTCGACGCTAAAATCGCCGCGGCGATTATATCCCCCTGGCAAGAATCAAAACCGCTCTACCGCATAAACGATCTGCAAGGCCAGGTCAACGCATATAGCAAATGGGTTTACCGTTGCGTCCAGGTTATCGCCGACGCGGCGTGTAGCGTTCCTTTTCGTTTGTTCACCGTGCAAACAAATTCTAACCAGGTTAAAGGTTTTCGACACAAGGTTGTCGAAAAGAAAAAGCTGGATTGGATGGAGGCGAATAACCCAGCGGTTAGAAATGCTATACGCAAAGCAAGCGGCGTGATGGTGGAGGTCCAGGACCATCCGTATTTTGAGCTTATGAGGACGGTTAACCCGTTCATGAATAATATCGATATTCAAAAAACCAAGTTCATATCCGATCGGTTAACTGGGAATTCTTACTGGTACAAGGTCAAGGACAAGGCCGGGCGTATAGTTGAGCTATGGCCGTTGGCGCCGCAGAACATGGCGGTTATACCGTCGAGCAAGAATTTTATTGATGGGTACGAATACCGGAATGGCGGCAAGAAAATTAGGTTTGAGGAGCATGAGATAATCCATTTCAAGGACCCGTCTCCGTTTGATCCATATTACGGCATGTCCCCTTTGGCGGCCGCGGTGACTCCGGTAACGCTTCAGGCGTATATGGATAAATTTAATACCGACTTGTTCGCCAACATGGCGCGGCCAGAGGTTATACTATCGAGTGAGAATACTCTTACCGATGACATGGTGACGAAGATCAAGACGCGGTGGAAAGAGTTTACGGGGTTTGCGCAAGGCAGGAGCGGAGACGTCGTGGTGATGGGTAGCGGGTTGAGGATTGAACGGTTGACGATGAATCCGCAAGAATTGAGTTACAATGAATCGGCGGTCATGCGGCGGAATGAGATATTCGGGATTTTTGGAGTGCCATTGACGAAGGCGGACCCATCGCAGATAGCGGCCAACAATGAGGCGAGCGATATTCAGTTTTTGCGAGACACGGTATATCCGTTGTTGGTTCGTGACCAGGAAAAGCTCAACGAAAAGTTGCTATCGGAATATGATGACAGGTTGTTCGGCGCGTATGATGATCCCATTCCCGCTAACCGTCAGTTTGAAATGACGCGGAACATTGAGTACGTTAAGGCGGGGATTAAAACGCGGAATGAGGTGCGGGTAGAAGAGGGATTGGAGCCGTTACCGCCGAGTGAGGGGGATGTTATACCGCCGTTTCAAGGGGCGGGTATACCGGGGGTGGCCCCCAATATATCGTCCGCGGCAGGTGTGAAAGATATTGCGGAAGGAGTAAGGAAAGCGTTGTATGGGCGGTATATCCGATGACGGGGGCGTTAAATGTGTTTTGAGTGTGAGATGACAAAGGCGGTTAGCGGACATCGGCGGGCGGTTACGGCGCGGTTTCTGAGGCGCACGGGGGAATACGAGGATCGGTTGGCGCGTAAACTAATACCGTATTTTGGTAAGCAAAAAAAAGTTGTGTTGGCGCTACTACACGCTACGGCCACAAAATCTATTACCGATGTAGAACAGGCGGCCTGGGATGACTTGGACGCGGAGCTTCAGGCGTTGATAAAACCGTTGTACGATGAGATTATACTATCTACCGGGGGGATCATAGCGGCGGACATAGGCGCGTCGTTTAGCGTTTTAAACGACCGCGTATTGGCGTTTGTGGAAAGCAAGTTGGCTAAGATCGTTGATTGCAATCGTACAACGCAAGACGCCATTGAAGCCGTGTTGCGAGCGGGGCTCGAACATGGCGATGATATACAATTTATCGCTAACGGTATTGAGGGCGTGTTTGAGGACGCGATTGGCAACAGGGCGGTTGTCATAGCGCGGACGGAGGTTATTGGCGCGTCTAACTGGGCCACGTTTGAGGCATACACTCAGAGCGAGGTAGTGGCGCTCAAAGAATGGTTAACTACCGTGGATGGGCGGCAACGTCCGGCGCATGAGGACGCCAACAACCAGGCGGTGCCGCTGAAAGAGCCGTTTATCGTTGACGGTGAGGAGCTCATGTACCCAGGGGATCCGGCGGGATCGGCGGAAAATATAATTCAATGCAGGTGTACGCTGGTTGCGGTAATAAAATAAATGCTTGACGTGGGTATTATTTACCGTATAATAATACTGTGCTTGAGTTAAATGATGAAGGATGGCTTATGAGCGATGATTTTTCTCTTGGCGATAAACGATCCGTTGATTGCCGATCTCGCAAAGAGTTTGACGATGCGGAACGGAGTCTGGTGGCGTATGCGTCCACGGAGACGGTTGATCGTGACGCCGAAATTGTTAAAGGCGACGCCTGGGATTTTACCCGGTATAAAACTAATCCCGTTGTATTACTATCCCACGATAGTAAATCCTTACCCGTGGCCAAGGTTGTTTGGATTAAAAACGGCGTGGACGGGTTGCAGTTTAAAGCGCAGTTCGCGTCTACCCCGGCGGCGCTGGAGGTATACCAGTTGTATAAGGAGGGTATTTTAAGCGCCTTTTCCGCTGGGTTTATCGCTAAAACATGGGCGGAGGGTAAAACGTTTGACGACGCCAGATATAAAAAAGCGAAGCGTGTGTATACCGACGTGGAACTGCTGGAAATCTCTTGTGTGAGTATTCCGTCGTGTCCAGACGCGCTGGTACAGCGGACGGTTAAGGGGTTCATCAAGGACAAGTTGCTGGAAGCCAGTTTGCGTTCCGTGTTGGCCGAAGTGATTAATAAATCCTATACTCACACTGACGAGGTGGTGGCGGATGAACCCGATTGGGGGAGCGTTGATAAATCATCGTTGCCGCGTGAGGCGTTTGCCCCTGTACCGGTGGAGGGATCGAACAAAAGTGATTGGAGTTATCCGCATCATTATGTCGTGGGTGGGGGTAATAAAGATGACGCCGGTATTTATACGGACGGTATTCTTTATTTGCATACGGGGGGATTAAATGCCGCCTGGGCCGCGGCGCAAGGGGCGCGTTCGGGGGAGCAAGCCGCTGCGGATGTTATCGCGCATTTAGAGGCGCACAGGGAAGCGTTGAAACTGAGCGCGGAATCGGCCACGGACGGCGCGGCCACGGCGGAAGCGAAAACGAAACAATACGCTGTTAAAACGATTGGATTGGCGGGTACGCCGTCGGTGTTTGATATCATCGACGCGATCAGATATGCTTTGTCTGTAACGCCCGCGGGGTTCAGCGTGATCCATGTGGAGGATATGTTCCCCGTATCAGCGTTGAGCGGGGGATGTATTGTGGAGCTAGAGACGGCTAATAATCCTACTACTTCTACTTATTGGCATTACGATTACCGGTACGATGTGGCGTCTAATGTGGCGACTATGTTTAACCCAGTCGCCGTCGAAGAGATGTATGCGCGGAAATTCGCGGGCAATAAAGTTACTAAAGCGGGCCGTGAACTTAGCGCAAAAAATATCGCCACATTGACTGAATGCGCGTCAACGATGCGCGGTACGGCGGGAATGATTGAGGGGATGTTGAAAGGCAAGGCGCTTATTCCGATTGACACCGCTCCCACGATTGACAGGGCCCCCACGATTGACATCGCTCCCACGATTGACATAACCGACTTGCGGCAGTTAATGAAAGCCGCGATTGACAGGGCTACTGTAGCGTTTGATATTAATATCATGATACAACGCGCTATTGACAAGCGGATGGGCAGGTTGACGTGACGTGAATGTGACCCGGCATAAATGACTTTTAGCGGGGTAGTAATAGGATTAGTAACTTAACTTTTTTGAGGATACGGAAAATGACTAAGGACGAAACGGACGCTCTCCTGAAAAGCGTAAGCGATAACGTGGGTATGAAATTTCAGGAATACGGCGCCGCGATTGGGGAGGCCGTGGACAAAGCCGTGGACGCCCACTTGGGAGGGATGGCTCCTCACAACAGGAAAAACATTCACGGCGGGGCGGTGACGGTGAGGGAACCGTTGCCGGATATACTCGCCAACAGGGGTAAGTTTTTTCAGACCGTCCACAAGGCGGCAACCGATGGCGGCGTTAAAATCAAACTGGCGGAAGCGCTGGAACTGTATTGGAAAACCAAGGCTCCGAGCGGTATGAATACCGTGATGTCGGCGGACGGCGGCTTTTTGCCCACGGCGGAAATTATGGCGGAGATTAAAGCGGATACCTATGATACGGGCGGTCTGCTGGCCAGTTGCGACGTAATGCCTCTGGGCGGTAACAACGACTCGCTGATTTGGAAGGAGCTTGTTAATGAGGATCGGTCTACCGCCGGAGCGTTTGGCGGTATTCGCGCTTATCGAAACTCGGAGGGGGCCACTGTCGCATTCAGCGGTATGAAATTTAGAGAACGCGAAATCCGGGTAAAAGACATGATGGCGCTTGTCCCGGTGACTAACCAGTTGTTAGGCGACGCCACTTCTTTGGGGGCGTTCATTGGTAATTATACTCCGGCGGCTTTCAACGATTTGGCGGACGAGGAAATATACCGTGGTAATGGAGCGGGCGAATGTTTGGGCGTGTTGGACGCCGCATGTACCCTTTCCGTGGCCAAGGAAACTAACCAGGCCGCGGACACTATCCTGTTTGAAAACATCCAGAAGATGTTTATAAATTTCGATCCCGCTAAACTGGCGGGGGCGAAATTTTATATTAACCCGCACGCTCAGGCCCAATTGTGGAAAATGAGTTTGCCAGTTGGTACTGGAGGTAGCGCCGTGTATATCCCCGGCGGTACGATTGACAAAGCCCCGTTTGGTACTCTTATGGGTATCCCGGTAGTGGCCAATCATACACTGTCCAAGTTGGGGGACAAGGGGGATATCATGCTCGCCAACTTCAAGGATTACCTTGTCGTGGATAAGGGTGGGATTGATGGCGCGGAATCGATGCACGTTTTGTTCGCCACGAACGAGATGATGTTTCGGTTTGTCTGGAGGATTAACGGAATGCCAAAACCCGTTGCTACCATTACTCCGAAACACGGCAACACGGGGGACAAGTTGTCTTCGTTCGTGACTTTGGCGGAACGGGCTTAACAAGTAACGATCTTATTACCGCATGGGTTAAGCGCCTTGCGGTAATAAGAATATAAATGGAGATTGACGATGGCTATTTTTACTGAAGAGGCGCAAGTCTCGCAGGGGTTGTCCCCGCAAGAGCTCAATGGTGGCGCTAAAACTTCTGACTGGATTGGGGTGGGCAATTACGATCACGTGACCGCGTTTGTGTATATCGGGGCGCACGGGGCGGCCACCACGTTGACCGTCAACGAGGCGTCCGATAACGCCGGTACTGGCCCCACTACCATGGCGTTTAAATATCGCAAAACGGCGACGACTCTGGTTGACGATTGGGGCGCGGTTATTTCCGTGGCCGCCACGGGCGTGGCCACCAGCGGTTCAGTCGCCGGGCAGATTTACGCTATCGAGATCGATAGTTCCGATCTTTTGGCGGGTAACGACTTTGTTCAGATTGGGTTGTCTAACCCAGGGGCGTCCGTCATAGCGAGCGTGATGTTTGTTGGTTCGCACGGCCGCGTTAAACAGGAGGTCCCCGTTTCGTTGCAATCCTAATGTGACGTAATAGGGTTATTACTATGGAAAAGGATATTGGGCTTCGCTTGCTGGAAAGCGTTGAGGTGGGCGGAAAACTTATCCCGATGGGTACGTTTATCCGGTTGCCGTATGACGCATTTCTGCAAGCGTTTCCGGAGTATAGGACGGCTCCAAAATCGTTCATAGAATCGGCGGTGAATAAAGCCGTCGATTCTATCACTACTATCAAACGCGGGCGCGGTAGGCCCGCTAAATCATTAATTTAGGAGACGGTAATATGCCTGTTACTTTGATCGGCGCCAGGTGGGTGGGCGGATACCTGGAGTTGTATAATACCGTCACTGGATCGACTATTGTCACGGTTAATACCGCCGGTATTTCCAGGGCGAGCCAAGAGCGTGTGATGAACATTTCGGCGAAAGCTGGAGCTACGGCTGGGTGGACCGTTGGTGGCGGGGCGGTTAACGTCGGTATTTTGGCGACGCTTCCTGCGTCGCAAACGTCATCGACGTTGGTTGTCCCCATCACAGGGCTTAAGGTGGGAGACACTATCACAGCGTTTAAACTTAACGCTCAGATTGAGAGCGCTGGCGGCGCGGTGACTTTGGACGCGGACTTGCGGAAACGGACTTGCGCGGCGGGCGACTTTTCGGATGCCTCCGTGGGCGCTATTACTCAGGTGGCGGTGACGGCGGATACGGCGGTAGCTTCCGCCAAAACCGGGTTGTCCGATACCGTGGCTGCGGATGAGGTATTTTACGTTTTACTTACCGGTACTACCGCGGCGGTGACTGACATTGACCTGGGATCGATTACGGTTACGGTTACTGAGTCGTAATTATAATGCTTACCGCATTCTCGGTGCGGGACTGAACCATTGAGTATGGGAGTTTAATGTTATGGCTGGTAGTAGCGCCTCGGTTACATACGAGGAGGAAAACCCGGTTAAAAAGATACTGATTGACTGGGTATCGGATGACGCGACTGGGGCGGTATCCGTGAGTACAAAAAAGATTACCGGACGTATAGTCAGGCTAGTCACCGATCCGGGGGCGGCGGCCCCCACGGCGGCGTATGACGTGACGTTAACCGATCCGGAAGGACTGGATGTATTGAAAGGATTGGGTGCGGATAGATCGGCCACGGTAACGGAGGACGTTAATATTGTTTATACCGGCACGAGTGACCACCCGTATGTCAACGATGTGTTGGCGTTGAACATTACTAATGCCGGGAACAGCAAAAACGGGCAAGTAATAATTTACACTATCGGTGGGTAGGGCATGGCCATGCTTGCGGGTAAATATAATTCGCGTTATCAGGTTAAACGCGAATATGTGGGGGTATCGGGAGATGTTAAACCGAATGACCTTGACCTCCCCGTTGGATCGACGTTTTACGAAACCGATACAGAACGAGATTATGTTTACACGGGGAGTTACTGGAGACGGCATAGCAAAAATGTAACGATGTCATTGAGCGATTCGTCCGCCGTGGATGCCTTTGGTAAACTCCGTGTGGCGTCGCCGGTAACGTTGTTCGATGATAAAAATATCCATTCGCGGAACGAGGCGTTGTGGGAAGAGCCGCTTATTGGGGCGGTCATCGTCCATGGGGCGGTGACGGGGGGCCCGTTTGTAGCGGGTGAAATCATCACGGGCGGTACTAGTGGGAGTGTGGGGAATATTTCCGCCGTTAACAGTATTGCGTCAACGATTACGTATTCCGTAAACCATAATGATTTTATAGTTGGCGAAACCATCACGGGCGGTACTAGCGGCGCTACCGCGGCGGTAATAAGTTTTGATACTGGATCACATATTTTATACGATAGAAATACGGCGTCCGTGATTTTACAGTGCGGCGCTATCGCGGGGGATCAAGCGGTTCGCCAAACGCACAGATACTTTCCGGGGATATTTGGAAAATCACAAGAGATTTTTGGCACGGTGAATTTTGGCGCCGCCGTGTCGAATGTACGCAAGCGGTGGGGATACTTTGATATTAGTAATGGCTTGTTCGTTGAGCAGACGATATCGGGGATATCGTTTGTAGTGAGGTCTAAAACTACGGGGGCGGTGATAGATACGCTTATCCCGCAAGCGAACTGGAGCGTGGATAAGATGGACGGTGGCGGACCGAGTGGCGCCGCATTAGATTTTACAAAGACGCAACTTATAGTAATAGATTTTCAGTGGGGCGGGGCGGGGCGTATCCGGTTCGGTTTTTTTTACAAAGGCCGGTTGATTTACGCGCATGAACAGAATTATGTGAACGTGGTGACGTCGGTATATATGTCAACGTTATCGTTGCCGCTTCGCGCGGAGGTGGCGAATACCGGCGGTACGGTTGGCGTTAATACTATGCGTATGATTTGCGGAACGATAGTTAGTAACGGCGGTGAATCGATGGTTGGAAACGGATATACCGTTTCAAACGATATTGTGGGAAGGGCCGTGACGGCCACGGCGGCGGTTCCAATTATCGCCGTCCGCGTAAAAAGCGCGCATCCGAACGGCGGTGATAACCGTATCGCGGCGGAGTTGTACGGAATGGGTATATTTTGTACGGGTAATAATATACACTACGAATTACGTCGTATACATGATCCATCGTCCATGACCGCCACGTGGGCGGATGTAGGTAACGGTAGCGGGCTGGAATTCAGCGTTAACATCGCCGCTATATCTGGTGGGCGGATGAATCTTGTGGAAGAGGGATACGCCGCGGTGAGCCAAGGGGGAAAGGGAAGCGAGACGTTGGTGGCGGTTACCACTAGACGAGACCAATACCGTTATATAATGCAAAACTATAACTCTACAAACTCGGAAGTGTTCGCCGTATTTGCGCAATCGTTGGGCGGAAACGCTACGGCGTATGCGCATTTAACGTGGATAGAAACCGAATAATAATGGTATGGATACAAATACTTTGAGCGATGACAAGCGGCATGGTGGCGGAGCCATTCAAAGCATGACGCTAAAACTGGATATGATGCTGTCGGACGTGGCGGCTATCAAAACAGATTTAAAAATCATTGAGACCAAACTAGACATGATCGACGGGCGGGGTTGTTCAAAATCAAATGAACAATTGGAAATGTTGGACGGGAAAATAAACGCGCTTGGCGCGAAAGTGAGCGCTATGGCCGGAGCCGCGGCGGTAGTGAGTATTATTTTTTCAACCGTATTAGCCAAGCTAGGAATGAAATAATGTCGCTACTTAGTTTAACGACGGACGTGTTGCCGTATTTGAAGATGGCCGCGGATGATAGTTACGGGAATGTATCCCGTATCCATCTGGCGATGGAGAAATACGCCGAGACTTGCTGTAACAGAGTTTTTGAATCCGATACTTACGAGGAAAAAATACCGTCATTTGTTGGGGGGAACGTCAACCTAAAAAACTATCCCATCATTTCCGTTAGTAACGTAACGACGGAACTTTTGCGGGTAGTACGTGTGCGAAACACTAATGCGTACACTACCGCTACGGTACAGGTGACTAGTACGGGGGTTATTCTCGCTTATAACGGCGCGGTGAACACGGTTTTATTTTCCGCGTACTCCACGCTAGGAGCGGTAGTAACCCAGATTAATGCCGTTGGTAGTGGTTGGGACGCGCAAATAGCTAGCTCCGCTTATGCCGGCATACTATCCACGAGTTTAATGCTTGAGTATGGCCAGGCGGCCATTGATAACAGGGAAGTATGGCTGACTGTACTCGGCGCTAATATTGGTTATACGATACTGGACGCTGACGCTGGGGTACTCAACACGGCGCCGCCGTTTGCGTATACGTCGGTGGCGCGAACGCTTGATCGCCCGTTGTACGTGGTTTATACGGCTGGATATACCGTGATTCCCAAAGATTTAAAGCAAGCGATACTTACGCTAATAGCGTACCAATATGGACGGGTAATGGCTGGGGCAGAAGGCGTAAACTCATTTAGCATCGCCGATTATTCGGTGACATACGATGGTGGCGGTAATAGCGGGATTTTGCGTTCAGTAATGCGTTTGTTGGACAACTACAAAAACATAGTGTTTTGATTATGGCGTTGATTGGGCCTAAAGTTTCCGTTACGCAACAGCGGGCGACGCGCGTGGCGGACGGTATTGGCGGATTTACGGAAACGTGGGCCGCCGTGGAAACGATGAACGTAACATTAAGTCCTATGAGCGAAACGGAAAAATTGCAGTACAGCAAAGATACTACCACGACTATTTATACGTTACACGTGGATCATGGCGGACGGGATATCAGGACGCAAGATAGATTTTTGTATGGGGCAAAAGTTTTGAACGTCATTGCGGCGCCCATCCCTATGAGTATGTTATTTATGTACCGGTGCATTTTGATGGAAGTGCGTTAGTTTATTTTGAGAGGATACGCTATGAACTGGAAATCGATATTGGATTTTATAAAACGGCTGTTGGCGACTTTGCTGAAGGTGAACGCCGCGCCGTCCGTGGTTGCGCCGTCCGTGGTTGCGCCGTCCGTGGTTGCGCCGTCCGTGGTTGCGCCGTCCGTGGTTGCGCCGTCCGTTGTGGGCGCTGATATTAAATATGGCCCTTTTGAGGGAGGCGAAAGTTATACGTTTGATACTCCGCCTAGCGCGCTATCGTTAAACGTCGCATTTTCGTTTGAAGGATTGGACCATCGAAAATGCGCGGATTACGACGCCTGGCTATGGGCTATTAGAGGCCGGAGCGATTCCGGAGCGGAGTACAACGTTCAGTTGCACGTTTACAGAGAGTCCACGCTTGGCGTGGATATTAGATTTATTACGCAAAACCACGGTATCCCTTCCCACGGTAAATCTTTTTCAGAATACCCGGATCATATACCGCGGGTAGAACTATTTCCCGGAAATAGATACGATGTGCGCATCGTGGGGCCAGTACGTCATACGGAAAAAGATTACATGGTCTGGAGGATGACGTGGGAGTGCGCGGGAGTGCGCGTGGGCACGTGGGAGGTACTATATATGGGATTGTTTAGCGCCATAGAATCCATGCGCGTGGGCAATGGAGGTATTTTTGAAGGGAAACACGGCAGGGCCGCTCAAGACGCCCCGCTGACCGTAATTAACCCAGTCGCGCGCTTCGGCTAAAACCAATGTTTATGATTACTCAACTGGTACTGGCCGCGGTGATGGCGGCCGCCGTCACCACTTCGGCGGTTAAACCCGTGAACTCCACGGAGGAAGCGGTAAGAGTATTCATACAAAAATACTACCAAGGTGATAAAGCTTATGCCGCCAGGTTTTTAGGCGAATATTGGTATCCGGGCAACCGGAACGAAATTATGATTCGGGCTTACGCTAACACCGCGTCGAAAGCGACACTTGAAAAAGTGGCCATCGTATTCAGTGATTCCCCGGGGGGAACGTTGATTATTTCCGTTTCTATCCTGGGTAGTAGGCCGGAAGGTTCGTTCACCGGAACATTTGTTTTTACCGTGTATGAAGGCAAAATACTCAGCCTCTTGCCGGTTGAACGGATGAAACGTAACGACAAAACTCCTAAAATATTATACCACTAGTATATGGCGGATATAAAATGGTACGGGGAAAAGGAGTATCAGCGCCTGTTTGTCATCGTACAAAAAAACATGCTTACCGCGGCGATAGTCATCGAAAGCCAGATAAAGCGCGTAATCAACCGGAAAAAGATCGTTGATACCGGGCGGTTATTATCTAGCATAACGTTTGCGACGGGCGCTGGTGAAAGTAGTAGCGTATCGGGAGCCGCGGCAAAAGCGGGAGACAGCGCCATATCTTCCCCCGGCAATACCGCTACATTGATTACGGCGCGGGCGGGAACAAGGGTACATTACGCTCCCCATTTGGAATTCGGAACGGAGAAAATGGCCGCAAGACCGTTTATTCGGACGGGGTTCGCCGAAGCGAAAGCCCAGGTTGTAAAAATATTACTTCGCCGTAATGTATAAACTATGAATGAATCGTTTATTGAACCGTTAACGGCTAGCGTATACGGCAAACTCACGGTGTCTAATGCTTTCGCCACGGCGATGGGTGGCCGCATTTTTTATGAGCAGTATAAAAGCGTTGACGGATCATTGCCGGTTACGTTTCCGTATGCGATATTTTTTTACGTGGCGGATACGCCGGAATACACGTTTACGTCGAACAAAGAAAACGTGTTGTTACAGATATCCGTTTTCGATACCGCATCGTCCGCGGTGAGTATGCTCGCATATATTAGCCAGTTGACGGCGTTAATGGATTTTGTTTCGTTAACGCCAACTGGATGGACGTTGATCGAGTGCAGGCGGCAAAGCATTGACGTCATATCGCCGGACGCGGTTAAAGGAGCGCGGCACGGGGTGGTAACGTATCGGATACTGGGTCAAAAGGTATGATACAATAATCGTATGGATAATATAACCATTTTAAGGAGATTTTATAATGGCTGCTATCACTGGTAAATCTGGAGCGGTCACTGTGGCCGCTGGCGAGGTTAACGGTATAAAAAACTGGTCCGTGGATTATGCGTTTGATCCGCTTGATGTGACGGACTATCAGAGTGACGGGGTGCGGGAGGTTATCGCCGGGCGGTCTCAGTGGTCTGGATCGTTTGACGGCGATAAAGACGGGGCTCCGCTAACCACGATAGGAACTGTTGTGGCGCTTGTGCTGAAAGAGTCAGACACCGCTAATCAGCAGTGGAGCGGCCAGGCGTTGTTGACTGGGATTAGCGCGGCGGCGCCCTCCGATGGCGTGGTGACTTACAGCTACAAATTTGAGGGAACGGGCGTTCTCACTTTGGCCACGGCGTAACAGGAGGTATTAACTATGGCGGCTATAACGGGTAAAACGGGCAGGCTATACGGCGCTCCGTTACTGGTGGAAGATTGCGAAGACACGTGGGGGGAACATGTCGAGGGGGGGGTAACGTTATCTACGATCACCGGTAAGGACATTAACGGCGGTAATGCTGTACGCGCTACCGCCGTTACGGTAGGCGCGGGGGCGTTGTTAATGTCGGAGGCGATTACTAAAAATCTTACCGCATACCACGGTATATCTTTTTGGGTCAGATCGAGCGTGAATACGGCGGCGGGTGATTTACGTTTACTTTTGGACGATAACGCGGAATGCGTTTCACCGTTGGAAAACTTGCTAATCCCGGCATTGACGGCGAACACATGGAGGTTGTGTAACTTGCGGTTAGCCACCCCGTCGTTGTTGGGAGCAGTGATATCTGTAGGACTGTATCAGCAGGTAAATTTGGCGGATGGAACATTTGATGTTGATTCCGTGTACGCGCTAAAAGAAGTCGCGGGTATAAAAAACTGGTCCGTGGATTATGCGTTTGATCCGCTTGATGTGACGGACTATCAGAGTGACGGGGTGCGGGAGGTTATCGCCGGGCGGTCTCAG
>Ga0315281_10000560_pt1 | contig 51999 bp, 40 predicted proteins | sample YL17G07_0_MG_FD_204540 | JGI IMG/M metagenome (GOLD analysis project Ga0315281, IMG submission 204540) | Sediment microbial communities from Yellowstone Lake, YNP, Wyoming, USA - YL17G07_0 | ecosystem: Environmental > Aquatic > Freshwater > Lake > Sediment | place: USA: Wyoming | collected...
GTTCAGTATCCAGAAACGCAGAAATCAGAATCCAGAACAAAACCTTTATAGAGAAATAGGAGACGACACGCGAGCAACAACACGAAAACCGATACTCCTGTACCAACCGTCGGGATCGGACCTGTCGCGGGACGCACAACGCAGAGCCCAATCTCCATTGAAGAACGCGCCCCCGCGCAACACCCGCGCCTGCTTACCTTCGAGTTGATTATTTTCCTTCTTCAAATAATCTGCGTAGTTATCCTGCCGTTCCGTCGCTTGCCATTCCCAAACATTGCCGCTCATATCCAACAAACCGTAAGGGCTTTCGCCCGCAGGGAAACATCCCACCGCGCTGGTTTTGCCAATATTGGTCGCGCTGTAATTGGCATGGTTGGGCGTAATCTCGCTTCCTTCCCACGGAAAAACCCTCACCCCTAGCCCCTCTCCCTGAGGGAGAGGGGAATGGCGCGCCGCTTTTTCCCATTCGGCTTCGCTCGGCAAACAAATTTCGATTTTGGATGCTTCGACTCCGCTCAGCGCAAGTTTTGGATTTACGATTTCCGATTTACGAGTCTTGGGATTGTAAACTTGCAACTCGCAACCCGCAACTTGCAACTGCCCCGTTGCCCATTTGCAAAACGCAACCGCCTCGTACCAGCGAACCATAACCGCAGGATGATTGGGCAGGTCAAAATCGCCGCCGTATTTATCGGGGGCGGCGCGGTCTTTGCGCCATGCCAAGCCCACTTCCGTCCACCAATCGTTGTTTTTATAACCGTTGGGGTCGTTCACAAATAAATCAAATTGCGCGTTGGTAATCGGGTAGCGCGACATGAAGTAATTGTAGGGGATGTCGTATTCAAATTGCGGGCGTTCACTGTCGAAAGCATCTTTATCGTCTTTTGCGCTACCCATTGTAAATGCGCCAGCGGGGATTTCGCAGAAGAGAAGATTCGCCCTCACCCCTAGCCCCTCTCCCGTAAGGGAGAGGGGGATAACGCCTTCGCGCGGGTCGCCGAGTTGGGCGAGGGTGACGCCTGCGGCGGCGCGTTCGCGCGGCGGCAATAAGTCGCTGGTTAATAAATTTACAGTATGAGCGGTCAGGCGTTTTAAGTAGTCTTCCCCGTCGGCGCCGTCGCGTTGAATGCGTTCGCGTTCAATGAGCGTCGCAATTTGCCCCGACCATAACGCGGCGCGTTCGGCTTGCTCGGTTTTGGGCAGGGTCTCGCGGCAGAGTTTGTAAATTAGATCCAGCAAATTTTCCAGCGCCTTCGCGTTGTTGTAAATAATCTCTTCCGCGCCCATCAATATCGCCATGCTCCAAAAATCGTCTTCGGCGGCGTGAAGCCAACACAAATCTTTGCGCTCGCGTTTGCTCATCACGTAACATCCCGCCAAATATTCTTGAATGGTGCGATGCGCGAAATTGTAGGAAAGTTTCTGGCGCGACTCGCCGCCCTTGCCGATGAACAACCCCGAACGCTGGTCAACGTAAGCGAGGAATTTATCCGCAAGGTCGGCGCTGCCTAAGTATTCGGGGTTTTCCAGCAGCGCTAAAACCGTTCCGCGCGAAAGGTCGGCGAATTGTTTCGCGCCGTCTTTGCCGGCTTTGCCCGCCGCGTAATTCGCCAAATGCGTTTCATACGCCAAGCGTTCCAGCGTTTCGCGCAGGCGCGTGTCGTTTTTCAAAAAGGCGGTCAACTCCGCCGACGGCGTAATCTGGTCGCCGCCCGTTTTGAGCTCCTGCCATTTGTTCGCCAAAATATTCACCAAGCGGCTGTATAAACGCGCGCGCTCGTTGGGCAGGGTCGCGCCGTTTTTATGAATGATGGCGACGCTCGTCAACATCATCGGATTGCTCGCCATTTCGATTAAATCTTTTTGAACGGCTTTTTCGGCAAGGTCTTGGGCGCGTTTTTCGGCTTCTTCTTCGGTGAAATTTCCCAGCCGCTTTTGCTCTTCGTACCATTTGCGGGCAAACTTGGAAATTTTCTCTTCGTCCAGCGGCGCGATTTTATAATCTTTGAAATCGGAAAAGACCGCCTTGCCGACATAGGAATTAATCCGCGAGGTGACGATCACGCGCTCGACGCGCCACAAGCGAACGACCGCGCGCGCCGCTTTCTGCGCCAGTTCGCGCATGTCTTGGGGAACTTCGTCCAAGCCGTCTAAGACCAGCAGGATTTTTCCTTCGCTAAAATACTCTTTCAACAAAGGAATAAAATCCGCCGCTTTGCGCTGGCAAATTTCAGCGAAGACCGCGTCCGCCAATTCTTGCGTTTGCTTGTCGGCGGAAAGACCGCCCAAGTTCAACGCGCCGAGTTTAAGACTCAAGTCGCGCAATTCGATAAACACGGGCAAGAGCGTCGGGTCAAAACCCGCCAGCGGCTTGGCTCTGCCTTCATTCAAAACGACGTCGGCTTGCAACGCGCACAACTCTTTAACGAAAGTGCTTTTGCCCGAACCCGCGTCGCCCAAAAGCACGAGGCGCTTGTTCTCTGCCGCCGCTTCCATCACGCTGACGGGCATTTTTTCCTCGCGCATATATTTTTTCACCGCGTCTTTATTTTTCTTGTCCGCTTCGCCTTCGGGGTCTTCTTTGAATTTGTCGGTGTCGAGTTCGATGTAAATTTCATCGAGAGCGATATCGTCGTTGGCGTCGTTATCGTCGCCTAACGCGGCTAAAGTCAGGAGATTGCAAAAGGCGCGGAGGTTTTTTAAATAATCGCGCAACGCCTTTTGCGCTGGATCGGCTTCGGCGTTGGATTGCGGCGCTTCGTAATAATTTTCCGCGCGAATAATGCGAATGCTTGAATTTTCCATGTTGCCGCCAATGGCAACGCTGGAATTCTTCGCGTGAATCGCTTGGGCGAACGCTTCGTCGTTCTTGAAAATTTCTTCGAGCTCGATGCCCAACGCGTCCTCCCAACGCGGGTCGTCGGGCTTGCGTTCGATTCTTTCAAGCGTCTTGGCGTCCGCCTTCGGCTTGACCTTGCCCCACAGTTCCGCCGCCTTGTTCCAAGCGGCTTCGCCGAATTTTTTGCCCGCCGCTTCGGCGGCGGCTTTTGTTCCCGCCGCAAGATACGGCAGGAAGGGCGTTAAATCTTTTGCAACGTCTACGGCGAGCTGAGCGATGTCCATGAGCAAATCTCCTAAAACCCGTAAGTCGAATTTCAATTCAACTTTGCCAAACACAAGCGCATTTTATCCTAAAAAACGCAGACCCGTTTTTTTTAATTTCATGGGCGGCTACGCATCAAGTTGACAATCCAACCGCCAAGCGGTTTGCGATGAAAGACTTGCCACTCAATCATCAACGCCAGCAAAGCCAGACCCGCCAGCCATTTCCATAATTCGCTCAAACCGAGTTGTTGCGAGACGGCGGGGGCAATCGCCTGACTGCCGATTTGCAAAGTCGCGCGCGGAGTTAAATCCGATTCGGCTTTATCAAAAAGATTGACGGCGAAATATTCGACGCGCGGTTTGTCTTTGGCGATAAAGTTGACGGCGTAAAAACCGAGTTCGTTTGTTTGGCTGAATAAATTTTGCCCGGGCGCCAGCGCGTACGTTTTGTTCGACGGCGAAGCGACAATCGTTTGCGCGGCGTCGGTTTGTTGCGCGATGAACAAACTTTGCCCCGCCTTCAACGACTGCGCCGCATCAAAGGCGCTGGGCGGCGCGAGGTAATTAATCAGGTTGGAAAACAAAATCGGATACGCAATCTGCAACGGCAAATCGCTTTCGCGCAGGTCAAAGGTCAACGCGGCAATGCGCTGACCTTTTGATTCGCCCGCAAAGACGAGCGCATTCGCGTCGGTTTCAATCAAGACGTTCGCCCAATTGGGGAGTTTCGTTTTACGCGCCTGCAAAATGTGAACGGTTTTCCAATCCACATATTTGGTCAGCGCGTGTGGGTTGACTTGAATATTTTTTATATCCTTGAAAGTTTCGCCGACTTCAAAAAGAGGATTCGTTTTTGGATTGACAAACAATAAACTTGCGTCGGGCAATTTGTCGGGAACGTAGCCGTCGAAGATGTAAAGGTCAAAAGACTCGTTTGGGATTTGAAGAGTCCCGTCCGCTTTGGGCAAGGCGCGGAAGGGTTGTACGCCGGGGAGAGACGCTAATAGTTGTTCTAAAAATAAATTTCCTTTCGAGACCAATAAAACGCGTCGCGCCGACGAAGATTGATACACGGCGAAGGCGGTATCATCCAGCGCAAGCGAATCCAACGGGGCGTTGACGTCTTCCGAGCTTGAAATATGCGCTTTGTAAATAGTCGTCGCGGTCGGCAAGTTATCCAACGAAATGCTTTTTTGCGAATGCGCGGGGACGTCCAACGGACGCGCGAGAAAAAGATTACCGTTGGCGTATAACGAGAAAATCATCGCGCGGTCTTTGTCGCTGTAATTGACAATTTGCGCGAAAAGTTGGGGCGTCGCGTTGCTACGCCCCTGCCGAGCGGCGACGCGCAACGCCAGCGCGGAAATCGCGACGTTGTTGTTTGATGCGCCGATGGGAATATATCGCGCCTCGCCGGGCAAGGCGGGCAATCCCTTTTCGGGCAAGCCGCCGTCGGAGACAATCACGACGGTGGCGCTGGAAGCATTATGCGCCGCGCCCGCCGCCAACGCGAATGCTGCGTTCCAATCCGCGCCGCCCTGCGAGACCTGCGCTCGATTCAACGCGGACTTAAGGAGCGCCTTGTCCGTTTCAGCGGAGATTAAAGTTTGCGGCGATTGGGCGACCAGAATCAAAGTCAAGGAAGAATCGGACGTCATTCCGTCAATGATGGAAGTTACGGCGCGTTTCGCTTCGTCAAAACGAGTCGGCGCAACGTCCGTCGCGTTCATTGAAGCGGAGGCGTCGAGCAAAACAATCACCGCGCCCGAAGCGACGACTTTAGTTCGCAACGCGGGACGCGCCAACGCAAAAATCAGCGCGGCGAGAATCAGCAATTGCAAAAACAGCAACAAGTTGCGTTTGAGCTTTTGCCACGGCGCATTGGCTTGCTTGTCGCGCAAGAGTTCTTCCCACAACATGGTCGAAGAAACCCGCGTCTGCTTGCGGCGCAGTTTGAGCATGTAAAGCAGGATGATGGGAAGAGCGAGAGCGGTGAGGGCGAGGGCGAGGGGGGTTAAAAGTTGCATACGAATTTAATGGTAAGTAGTAAATGGTAAATGGTAATTACCATTTACTTCACTACCCCAGCGCGACGCATATCGAGCAACAAGACCTGCTCCCAGCCTTGACTGGTGACCGCGTCCAGATAGCGAATTCCATGTTTGCGCGAATCGGCTTGAATGGCTTCAATCCACGCGCGGACGCGGGTGCGGTATAGATTTCGCATCCCGCCGTCAATCGAAACGTCCTGTTGTTGATTCGTTTCAACGTCTAGCAATTGTACGTCGCCCGCGAAGGACGGTTCGATTTCATCGGGGGAAAGAACATGAAGCAAGACGGCTTCGTGTCCGCGCCCAAGCAACTGACGCAAACCCGTTTCGTGTCCGTCGCGGGCAAACAAATCAGAGATGAGAATAAGCAGTCCGGGGCGACGCGGCGCGATGGAGTACGCGCGCAAGGCTTGATTCAAATTTGTGTCATCTTTCGCTTCAAGCGATTCTAAATAACGGAACAAGCGCGGCAACGCGACCCCGCCGCGCGTGGGACCGAACTCGCTGGCGATGCGTCCGTTTTGTAAAAATCCAATCGAGAGCGCGTCGCCCGAAGAGAGCGCCACCGCGCCGAGTCCTGCCGCGAGGCGCAGGGCGTATTGAAATTTATTTTGCTCCCCTTCGCCCCAATCCATCGAGCGCGAGCCGTCAATCAAAATATAAACCGCGAGGTCTTCTTCCTCTTCCAACAATTTGATGAAGGGCTTATTCAAACGCGCGTAAATATTCCAATCCAAACGACGCAGGTCGTCGCCTGCCGTGTAGTTGCGATAATCCGCAAACTCCACGCTACTACCGCGCCGCGAGGAACGGCGCTCCCCTTTCATTCCGCCCGCGCGAACGCGCCCCGCGACTAGCGCGAGTTGATTGAGCTTGCGGAGGGTGGATTCGTCGAAGAGCATAACGTGGAATGCGGAATTATGATAAGCGAATTTCTTTTTCAAGCGGGACGAAGTATGCGCACAACGCGCCGAATATGCCCGTCGAGATTAGGACTTCCCAAAAGTGCATCCAGCTGACGCTCGCGGGCATGAGCGGATTTGGAAAAGCAAGCTGCGCGGTGGGCAAAAGTCCCAGCGCGAGGGCGGAAAATATAACAAGTTCTGCGCGCTTGCCTGAAAAACCTTTGAACAATGGAACGAGGCACAGCATCCACAACACGCCGCGAAAATATTGAAAGACGGGCATTTCAGGTTTTTCCATGAGCGTAACGCCCAACTGCGACGGGAAGCAAAGCGTTGCCCAATATCATGCTGACAATAAAGCCGACAGTCGCGCCGAGACCTTGCAGGAAAATGAATAAATATTTTTTCATGAAATTGCCGCTCCTTATTATTCCGCATTCTCCATTCACGCCGTAAACGCCGCGCAGACAATCCCAACAAAGAAAACGACGCTCGAATTGGAGAGCCGCCGTCGGCAACGTTCATTTCTTTTGCCTGCGCGCGGATGGACTTCAAAGCTTTATCAAACGCCTCGTTGAAATAATTATACCTGCAATGAAAATCGTTGGAGCGCCGCGCTTGGAGAGCGGCTAAAAGAATGAGCAAAATTTCGGAGGTCTAAAAAATATTGTATAATTCAAACATAGTCGCCAGACTCAGCCAACATCGCCGCGCATAAAAAGGGGCGCAAATTTATAAAGAACGCTAAACAATAACCGAGGAACTCCATAATGAGAGCCTATCTATTTATCGTCGCCTTACTTGCCGTCATCTTGACTTCTGGGTTTTCCCAAAAGCGACAACTCTACATCCCCCCCACAAGGATACCCACGCCATCTGAAATCGGCACGCCAACCCCGACGCCTGCCGCGCCGATTCCGTTGGTGGGTTTGCAAGTCCAACCAATTGATCAGCTGATATCCGCTGGAAATAAGATGAACAACGGGAATACAGATTACGGCAAACGCAATAGCGTCGTCGCTTCAACGGCGATGGTTTTTGGGTATCTTAAAAGTCAAGGCGTTTTAAACGCCAGCGACTCGACGGATTATCTTGCCATTCGAGACGTCTTACGGTATCAAGGAAAAAACGCCTTCCCTTGGAACGATCTGGAAGTGCAAGCGCTAATTGATTTGACGCCGCAATTGACGCGCGACAAACTAAAAGCGAACGGCGCATGGATTGCGCCCGAACGTTTTGAAGAAACGGTCTCCAATGAATTAAAAGCGAACCGTCCGGTAATCGCCGCGCTTCCCAATTGGAGCGTCCTGCCGGGTCATTCCGAATCGGCGGCGGCGGGCGCTTCAATCGTAATTCATGGATTGCAGACTGGGAAACTTTTTTACATTGACCCCTGGGGCGGCGCGCGTCAGGAAATCTTAGTCGCCGATTATATAAAGACCGCGCTTTGGAGCAATCAGGCGCTCTTTATTTTGACCTTTGATTTGGCGCAAACGAAATAAATTTCCGCGAGGTTGCCATGAATAAAAACGCCGTCAAATCGCTTTTGATCACCATACTTGTATTCGCTATCTGCGCCATAACTTACGCTCTGATCTCGCCGCTATTAACGCAATTATCGAATCCAAACTCCGCGAGCTCCAACATAACCCCTGCCGCCAGTTTGGAAGCGTTTGCGGGAATGCCGCAACCTGCCGTTTCAGTAGGAGATAATTGGCAAACATACGACGACCAGCAAATCGGAATTCACATTAAATATCCGCCCGACTGGACCAGCGCCAGACTGCTTGATACGCTGGGCGTGGGTTTTTACCCCCCAGGTTCCAGCCCCGACTTGCCGACCCCCGCAATCGCCTTTAGATTTCTAAATCAAGTTTACGTTGCGCAAAAACCGCTGTTTAACGCGGTCAGCAAAGCGGCGCCTTTTTATATCGCTGGAATCGCGGGACAGCAATATCAAGACGAAAAATTCTCCATCCCCAATCAATCCTTTTACATCGAAGCGCCTTACGGCGACGGTCTTCTTTTCATCTCAGCCACCCAAGGTCCCACGATTGATTTAACCCCTCAACTTCTGGAAATGCTGAAAACGTTGAATTTTTCTCCACCGTCTATTTCTGCGTCCTTACCCGTCGAGGCGCTTCCTTCGCCCATGCCCACCGAGGCGCCAACCACCACCGACTTAACCGATGCGGACGGCTCGCCAATGGCGCTCGTGCCAGCGGGCGAATTTACAATGCGCAAAAACAAGCAATTACAAAAATTAAAATTAACCGCCTATTACCTGGACAAACAAGAAGTCACCAACGCCCGCTATAAATCCTGCGTGGACGCGAGCGTTTGTCAGCCGCCAATCAACGCCTCTTCCGCCACCCGCCCCAATTATTACGGCAATTCAAGTTTCGATAATTATCCCGTGATTTACGTCAACTGGAATATGGCGACGGCGTACTGCGGATGGCGCGGAGCGCGTCTGCCCGCAGAAACCGAATGGGTTAAAGCCGCAAGCGGAACGACTATCAAAATTTATCCCTGGGATCAACAAATCATAGACTGTAGTCGCGCAAATTATAAAGGTTGCGTCGGCGACACCTCGGCGGTAGGCAGTTATCAAAGCGGAGCCAGCGTTTATGGGACGCAAGATATGGTCGGCAACGTTTGGGAATTTATAAAAGAAAAAGACCATGTGGTTGGGGGGGCATGGAACAACGAAACGGCGTCCATTTACGCTTCCAGCAACGTGGTCAACGCTGAAGTCGCTAACCATGTAATCGGTTTTCGTTGCGCGCGCAACGCCGTTCCGTGAGCGGCGTCACGCGATCTCTTTTGTCCGTTGTCTGCCGCGCAAACGCATCGCGTCTAAAATGCGCGGCATAATCTCCGCGTATAACTTATACCAAAATTTATTCGGCGCAAAATCATACGCGCCCAAAGTGCGCAAGACTTCCCCGCCCAAACCTTCCTTGAAGCGATACACGCCCCACATCGAATCGCTTTCGTCAAAGACGTCGGGCGCGCCCCACAAATCGTAAACGCCGCAACCCGCCGCTTTTGCGCGCTTCAGCGCTTCCCATTGCAAAAGATAGGTCGGCATTTTCTCGCGATGAAGATTGCGCGACATGCCGTAAACATAATAAGCCCGTCCCGCGAACATGAATAAAAATATCGCGGCGACGGGTTCGTTGTTTACTTCGGCTATCAAAGGAATGGTCGAAGGTCGAAGGTCGAAGGTCAAAGGTTGCATGAAGGTTTGCCAAACGGTCATGTAATAGTTTTCGTCGCGGATGATAAAACCGTCGCGCGCGGAAGTTTCCGCGTACATTTTGTAAAGCATCGGAAAATCTCCCTTATTGCCTATACGCACAATTACGCCCTTCTTTTCCGCGAGGCGGACGTTGTAGCGCGTCTTCGGTTTCATGCGCGCCAACAGATCTTCTTCGGTTGCGGATAAATCAACGAGGACGGTATTTTTGAATTGAATTTGCTCCGCCGAAACCCCCCACCCTCTGCGCGTTAAATCCGACCTCGTCGCTTGACCAAGCGCCTCAAGGTTATCTCCCTCGCTGTTTGGGACTCCGCGTCCCAGCGTAACGTCGGGGTCAATCTTCAAAAAGATCGCGCCCTGCTGTTTGGCAAAGGATTGCAAATCGTTCAACACGCGAGTTCGCAATGGTTCGTTGCTCCAATCCAACAAAGGACCTTTCGGCGCATAAAGAATGGAGAGCCGCGCAACAAGTCCGCGACTGAGGATTTGGCGTTTTAGAATTAGAGTAGCGGCAACAATCGGAAAGTTGAAAGAAGAAAGAAGAGCGGGGTCTTTTTCAATTTTGAATTCGCCACCTGCGCCCCACACAGCATAGTACGGAATCCAGCCATACTTCGCTTTAACTTGTCCCCATTCGTAAGTTTGGAGAAAGTGCGGATTGGGAAGTTGTGAGATGAGATGGTTCCAGTTTTGAGAGGTTGGCATGAAAATCCGTAGTCCGTGACGCGTAATTTGCCGTATAATTCGGTTTATGGTAGCCTTTCAAAAAGCCCTTGAAAAAAATTTACAGGGGAAATCAGACGCTAACGTTTCTTTCTCTGATTTGCGCTTGACATTAACCAAATTGGGATTCGCCGAAAGGATTCGCGGCGGTCATCATATTTTTTCCAAAGCAGGGATTGTTGAAATCATCAACATCCAATCCGACGGCTCAAAGGCAAAGCCGTATCAAGTTAAACAGGTTCGCAATCTTATTCAAAAATACAAACTGGCAGGTAAACATGATTAAGTATCAAGTGATCATCTATTGGAGCGACGAAGATAACGCCTTCATCGCGGAAGTCCCTGAATTGCCGGGTTGCATGGCGGACGGCGCAACTTACAAAAAGGCGCTGGAAAATGTAGAAGTCATTGCGGAAGAATGGATTGAAGTTGCGCAGGAATTAGGGAGAGAAATTCCGCAACCTAAAGGCAAGTTGGTATTTGCCTGAAGTAAATGGTAAATTACTATTTACCATTTACAAATTTCACATAAATCCAATACAACAGCGGATTGTAAACTCGATCCACCGCCTGCGCCGCGCGTTTGACTTCGCCGCCGAAGCCGCGTTTGAAGCGGTAGACGCCCCACAGCCCATCATGGCGGGATTCAAATTGGGCTTCGAGGACGTCTTCGTTTTCGTCGGGGACGCCCCATAAATCATATTCCTCGCAACCGCGCGACTTTGCCCAGCGGATGGCTTCCCATTGTAAAAGATACGTTGGCATTCGGTTGCGCTCTTCGTTGTTCGACGCGCCGTAAACATACCATGCGCGGCTGGCGTTGGCAAAGACCATCAGCGCCGCCAGCGGTTTGCCTTCGTATTCCGCGAGCAACAGTTCGCATGTCCCTTTGGGATGAAATAATTCATAAGCGCGTTGATAATATTCCAGCGCATGCACGCCGAAGTTGTCGCGCCCGCCCGTGACGGTCATCATCTCGTGGAATGCGGCGAGGTCGTCCCATGCGCGGATAGTCACGCCTTTTTTCTCCGCGAGGCGGATGTTGTAGCGGCATTTGGGTTTCATGCGCGCCAGAATTTGTTCTTCTGCTGGCTTTATATCTATGGTTATCGTTCTGGGCGGTTGGATGTTGTGAGGGGAAAGAACGAAAGAAGAAAGAGGAAAGAAGGAAGCGTTATCCCAAGCGTCGGGTTCAATTTTTAAGAAGACGGCGCGATTTTGTTTGCAAACTGAATCAACCTCTTTCCAAAATTGCGCGCTGATTACCGATAACTGATGACTGAAAACCGGCTTCGGCAGGTAAGCGAGGGTCAACCCCAGAGGGAGACGACGCAACAGGATTTGCGCGCCCACGTCACGGTTAAGAATGAGACGCGCAGGTTTCCATCCAAAGCCGCCTTTTAATTCACCCCACTCGCCCATCTGTAATAGATGCGCGTTGGGATGGTTTTCTAAAAAATGATTCCAATCGGTGAGGGTTACTTGCGTCATGTTTGCGCGAGGGTGGCGGTCGGGGATATTTGGGGATACGCTTCGTTGGTTCACGAGAAGACTACATTATCCTACACATCTTCCGCTTTGTGGCGTTTGCGCGGCAGACACCAAATACCAAACGGGGGATTGTATTTTGTTTGAAAATATTGTATAGTGCGTTAATGTTGCGCTGAAACCGACGCGCATACGCTCAATGTACGCCAACTGGAGTTGCCATGCCCTCTAAAGAAAACCTTATTTCATTCAACTTCGCATTCAGGGAAAAAGCGAAAAAACAACGGCGACATAAAATTTTATCGGCATTTCTCATCGTCGCGTTAACATTTGCATTGATTGGACAGACATTTTCCACCGTTGCCGCTATGCCTAATTTATTGCCGAATAGCAAAACGCTTGTTGCCGGCAGGGCAATCGCTACCTGGCAGTCGGGAATTCCAGCGGGAGAGAAGCGTCCTGTAGTGGTGTTTTTACCAGGTTGGGGCGGCGCCGGCAATGTAAACGCTTCTGTGTCCGCTCAGAATACAAACCTTGTCAACGCTGGCTACGTCACTTTGGCAATCGGGTTCGACGATCTCGGCGGCTGGACGAGTAACATTAACGTCAAAACCGCGCAGGGTTTGAATCTGTTATGCGCCGACGCGACCATTCCCGCCAATTGCAACGCCATCGTTTTGGACGGCGAATCTTACGGCGGCGCGCAAAATTATTGGGTCATAGAATACTTGCGCGCCAACGCTTACAACGGCGGCGGTGGCAGCACAGGCAAAATGTTAGGGTTTCTTTCAGAAGACGCGGGCTATGGAGCGCCGGGAAATTTAACAGATCCTAATACTAATACTGGCGCATTTACGCGAACAGGTTTGGCGGATACCGCTTCCTACGGCGTCGCGATGATTCAAAATTTGGGCGACACGACTTTTCCTGTGGATTCATGCGACTGGGGAAATTGCGGCGCAAGGACGTTGAGCGACGCTCACCTAACAAGCGGCGACAACAATGTCTTTAGTATTTGTCCGTCTGGCGGAGAGCATGGAACGCGCGGCTTTGTCGAATGGAACGACTGGGTCGTTTCGGCAATCAAAACGATGATTCACGTCGCTTATGGCGTCCCTCCATTTACGGGCTATGTCAACCCAACGCTGACGGTGAGCAATACTTGCGTACATGCGGCTGCGTTGCCTGATCTCTCCGTTTCTGGAATCAATATCGTCGCCAACGGTCAACCGATCCGCTTGCGCGGCATTAACATGGGCGACCCCTTCTGGGCGCGTAATCCGAGCTGGTATCCAATGTATTCAACCGCCGACTATACGTCGGTTGCTCAGGTCTGGCATGCCAACGTAGTGCGCATCAGCGTTTTTCCAACGCAATGGAAAAACATGAATCACGCCGCCCTGCTTGCCGGATTAGCGCAAGAAGTTAACGCCGCGCTCAACAATGGAATGTATGTCATTATTTCCTATCACGTTATTGGCTGGCCCAATGGATGGCATGCAACCGCTTATCCCGGCAACCCGGCGGATACGTACGACTCCAATATGACCATCGCCACATCTTTTTGGACGCAAATGGCGCAAACCTATGGGACGGACAAACGCATCATCTTTGACCTGTGGAATGAACCCGTTCACGACTCTCAAGACTGGAATAACGTTTCGTATTGGACGGATTTAAAACCGTTTTACGAGAGTCTGATTACAACCGCGCGAAATAACGGCGCGCAAAATATCGTACTCGCAACCGGCGCCAGCTGGGCAAGCTGGCTTGTCGGCATAAAAGATAGTCCGCTTGCGGACGCTAACGTAGTCTACGCTTATCACAAATACTCTGTCAATGGCTCCAATACCGCAGCGGCATGGGATCAAGATATGGGCGGCTTGATTGGCGTAAAACCCGTCATTGTCAGCGAGTGGGGATTTGAAGACGGCGACGTCGCAAACCCGACCTGGCCAGGTTCTCAAGCCTCGTACGGAGACCCATTCACGCAATGGATGGATAGTCATAACTTGAGCAATCTGGCATGGATGTATCATCACGATTGGACTCCCGCGTTGCTCAAAGCGGATGGAAGTCTTACGACTTATGGAACCTTTATTAAAGGGTATCTTGCTTCAAAAACATGTCCCACAGTGATTTCCATAGATCGCGTCACCTCAAATCCGACTAATTTCGCAAGCGTGGACTTCACTGTGACGTTTAGCCAACCCGTCACGGGCGTAGACGTCACTGATTTTACCGTCGCCGCATCTGGAGGAATAGCGCTGGAATCCATCGCAAGCGTAACCCCTGTGTCGGAAAGTATATACACGGTTAACGTCAACACTGGAACCGGCGATGGCACAATTCGCCTCGACGTTAGCGATGATAATACAATTATGAATAAAGACGCGCCTCCCAAAGCGTTGGGCGGCGCGCTTATCGGCGACGGGAATTTCACAACCGGTCAAACCTATATAATTGACAAAACTCAGCCAACCGTTTTATCCATCACTCGCGCCAACACCAACCCTACCGCTGGCGCCAACGTGAACTTTAACGTAAAGTTTGATGAACCCGTGACGGGCGTTGACGTTGGCGATTTCACTTTGAATACCGTTGGCGTAACGGGGACGTCTATTAGCGGCGTTTACGGAAATGGCGCGACGCGCGTTGTTAGGGTCAACACAGGAACTGGCAACAACGGCACGGTCCGTTTGGATATGATTCTCCCCGCCTTCTTCGATCTAGCTGGAAATCCACAGTCTCCTGCGAACTTGCCTCTCACAGGCGCAACCTACACCGTCAACAAAACTATCGCGTTCACTTCTACCGCCGCAAACGACGGCTGGGCTCTCGAATCCTCCGAATTCAGTAATCAAGGCAACATGATGAACGCAACCAGCGTTTTGCGCGTGGGCGACGACTCCACAAACAAGCAATATCGCTCGCTTCTGTATTTCGATACATCCAGATTACCTGACAATGCAATCATTACCAAAGCGACGGTAAAAATCAAGAAAGTGGGCGTAACCGGCACGGATCCCTTTACTACACACGGCGCGTTAATCGCGGATATGGCAAAAGGCTTCTTCGGTCTTAGCTCGCTGGAAACGACGGATTTTCAAGCGCCGGGCGCGCTTATTCAAAACGCGGGCAGTTTTGTTGCGACGGCGCTCTCTACATATCAACTCACGCTAAACCCCGTCAATTTCAAATACGTCAACCCGTTTGGCGTGACGCAATTCCGCCTGCGCTTTACGTTAGACGACAATAACAACAAAGTTATGGATTTCGTCTCGTTCTACGGCGGCGACGCTCTGACGGCAACCGACCGACCGCAGTTGACGATTGAGTATTACACGCCGTAAGCGCAGTTCATAAACAAACAGCGCCCCTGATTTCTCAGGGGCGCTGTTTGTTTTTTTTACCTGTCTACTTGTTTCCGTCCACGACTTACAAACCAGCGGCTTTCTTCAACGCCGCCGCCTTGTCTGTGCGCTCCCAGGGGAACTCAATGTCGTCGCGTCCAAAGTGACCGTACGCGGCGGTCTTGCGATAGATTGGGCGACGCAAGTCAAAGTCGCGGATGATCGCGCCGGGGCGCAGGTCAAAATATTCAGTGACGAGCGCGGCGATTTTTTCATCCGCAATTTTAGCGGTGCCGAAAGTCTCGACGTTTACCGAAAGCGGGTGCGCCACGCCAATCGCATACGCGACTTGCACTTCCACGCGGTCAGCCAAACCCGCGGCGACAATGTTCTTCGCCACATAACGGGCGGCGTACGCGGCGGAGCGATCCACTTTCGTCGGGTCTTTGCCCGAAAACGCGCCGCCGCCATGACGTCCCATGCCGCCGTAAGTATCCACGATAATTTTGCGGCCCGTCACGCCCGCGTCGCCCATCGGTCCGCCAACCACAAAACGCCCGGTGGGGTTCACAAAAATCTTGAGATTTTTGTCCACCATATTTTCAGGGAGCGTCGGCATAATGAGCTGCTCGATGACAATTTCGGCAATCTCGGCTTGCGAAATTTCGGGCGCGTGTTGCGTCGAAATCAAAACCGTGTCCACGCGCTTGGGTTTGCCGTTTGAATATTCAATCGTCACTTGACTCTTCGCATCCGGACGCAACCACGCAATCTCGCCGCTTTTGCGCAGTTCGCTCTGCTTGCGGGTGAGCTTGTGCGCGAGGTAAATGGGCAAAGGCATTAGGGTGGCGGTCTCGTTGCACGCGAAGCCAAACATCATTCCCTGATCGCCCGCGCCGACGTGTTCAATGCCCTTGTCTTTCATTTCGCCGGTTTTATCTTCCAGCGCATGATCCACGCCCAGCGCAATGTCTGCGCTCTGGCTGGCGATGGCTGAAAGCACGGCGCAGGTATTTCCGTCAAAACCTTTGTCGCTACTGTCGTAGCCGATGTCAATCACAACTTTGCGGACGAGTTCGTCAAAGTTGACGTAAGCGTTTGTGGTAATCTCGCCTAACAACGCCACGAAGCCCGTCTTGACGGCGGTTTCGCAAGCGACGCGCGACATAGGATCCTGTTCAAGGCAGGCGTCCAACACCGCGTCCGAGATTTGATCGCACATCTTATCGGGATGACCTTCCGTCACCGATTCGGACGTGAACATCAGGCTCGGCGAAGACATAAAAGTGTTGCTCATTGTTGTTGTTTCTCCTTAGGGAAAATAAAATTGCCCTTCAAACGCGCTGAAAGGGCAATTAATCGTTATGCTTCTACCCTTTCATCTCTAAATTAGTTTGGGTAGTTGCGTAGTTTTGCAGTTGCATAGCGTTTCAACTATTCAACTATCTAAACTATCCCACTAAAGCGCCGTTCCCTCAGCCTCTCTGGATAAGAGCGCCGTGTTAGGGCTATTGATTTGTGTTGGGATAATACCATAGGATGATGAGCGCGTAAAGAAAAAACGCAGTTCCCCGCGCCTTGACCTCGCTCAAATGGAGATTTTCGCTTACTTGCCCAACCCCAACGCGGGGATTGACGGCATTTTCTTTTCATGCAACCAGCCGTTAAAAAACTCTTTCAAATCTTTTCCGCCGACTTCTTCCGCGACGGCGATAAAATCGGCGGTGGTCGCGTTGCCGCCTTTGTAACGGTCATAATAGGTTTGGATAATTTTGAAGAAGGCTTCGTCGCCGACTTCGAGACGCAAGGCGTGAAGCGTCAAGCTGCCGCGAATGTATATGCCCAAATTGAACAAATCATTCGCGGACGGATTGCCGGGCGGCAAAAAATATTCGGGGTATCCAGCGATTTCCGCGTATTGCGATTTCACCCACTCGTCCAATGCGGCGCGCCCGTGTAGACGCTCGATCCACAACCCTTCGGAATAAGTGGCGAAGCCCTCGTTGAGCCAGATATCGCTCCAGTCCGCGACGCTGACGCTATCGCCAAACCACTGATGCGACAACTCATGCGCGACGGTTAACTCCGTGCCTTCCACGTCTTGAACGTCTATCATGTCTGTCCCAAAAATTGACATGGTTTGATTCTCCAGCGCCGTGCCGAATTCGGTATTCATCACCATCGCGCCGTAGGTTTCAAACGGATACATTCCGTATGTCTTGCTGAAGTAGGTCAGCATTTCATCCTGTCGCGCAAACGGCGCGCGAATTTCTTTGGGCAAATCCGTCGAATAATAATTACGAATGGGGATTCCAATTTGCGCCGTCGCGGTTTCAACGACAAATTTATCAACGTTGATTGTGGCGAGATAACTCGCCATCGGGTCGCGGATTGCAAAAACGAAAGTGGCGGTAGCGCCGTTGTCGGTTGTTTGCGTCAATACGCCGTTTGCCGCGACGGCATACGGTTTAGGGACGGTCACGCGGAATTTATACAACGCCTTATCCAACGGATGATCGTTCACGGGGTAATAGGTTGCGGCGCCGTCCGGTTCGCCCATGACATAACTTCTATCGCCAACCGTCGTCCAGCCCATTTGCATGGAAAGCGATGCGGATTGCATATTTTCGGGCGAGCCGCTGTATGCGATTTTCACCGTAAAAGATTCCTGCGTTGCAAGCGGCGCGGAAGGCGTAATAGTGAGCTCTTGACCGTTGCGCGAAAACTTGGCGGCTACGCCGTTGACCGCGACGGCGCTAATCTTAAAGCCGATAAAATCTAAATTGAAACCGCTCAGGTTTTGCGTCGCTTTCGCTTCGATGGTTGTCACGGCGGTCAAATCGCTGGTGGCGACGTCGTTGACCGTAATATCCAACGTATAGCGAAGCGCGTCGTAGCCGCCGTTGCCAAAATTCGGGTAAAGCGAATCGCCTATGCCCGCCGCGCCGGCGCTTGGATTTTGCGGCGCAGAAATAAGCGTAGCCGCCGACCTAGTCGTAGGCGGTTGCGGAGAAATCGGCGGCGGCGGAATCAAACGATTGCACGCCAAAATTGCAAGCGCCAATACAAGCAAAGCGCGCAACGCTTGAACGGAGTTTTTGTTTTTCATGTTGAAACCTATTTTCGCCCTCATCCCCAACCCTTCCCCCAGCGGGGGAAGGGAGTTAATTCCCTCTCCCTACGGGACGCGAAGCGGTTAGGGTGAGGGCGCGAGTGTTGTAGAATTGAGCGGACAATCGCAATCATAACAGGAGTCTTATGATCGAATTTGCTCTGCTCAGTTTTATTTCCATGTTCACCATGATTAACCCTATCGGCGTCATTCCCGTTTATACTGCGATGACCGCCAAATTATCTCCGCAGGAGTCGCGGCGCGTGGCGCGCAAAGCGACGCTCACCGCATTGTTCATCCTGCTTGCCTTCGCGCTGACGGGACAATGGATCTTTCGCTTTTTTTCTATTTCAATCAACAGTCTGCGCGTGGTCGGCGGCGTCATCTTCTTTTTGATGGGTTACGAAATGTTGCAAGCCCGCCTCACACGCACGCAATTCGACAACGAAACGACGCGCGAATACATCAACGATATTTCCATCACGCCGTTGGGCATTCCCATAATTTGCGGACCGGGCGCAATCACGACGTCCATTCTTTTGATGAGCGAATCAAAATCTCCAATTGAGTCGGGGATTGTCTTGAGCGTGATTATCGCAATTGTCGCCGTCACGTATTTTTTGCTGGTCGGCGCAAAACAGGTCGCGCATCTCATCGGCGAGAACGGCAATAAGGTCGCGTTGCGCCTAATGGGTTTAATCGTGATGGTGATTGCGGTGGAGTTTTTCTTCAGCGGCTTGAAGCCGATCCTGCGCGAAATTTTCAAAATACAATGATGACTCCACTGCAAAAAGGTCTTTTTACCGCAAATGTCTTTGATTTTCTTTCGTGTCTTTCGTGCTTTTCGTGGTTCAAACAGGTTTTTGCAGTAGAGTCAATGAGGTTTCTATGAATCGCAAATTAAATTGGTCTGCGCTTTTTCTTTTTGCCGCGTTACTCTTTGGCGCGGCGGTGCGTTTTTACCCCGTTGCCGCCAGCGGATTTCCGCTCAACGACGGCGGCATGTTTTATACGATGACCCGCGACCTGCAAGCGAATCATTTCCTCTTGCCGCAATTTACAACGTATAACTTTGCGCAAATACCCTTCGCTTACCCGCCGCTTGGATTTTACGTCGCCGCGTTTCTTTCAACTCTTTTGCCTGTTTCCGATTTGCAAATCGCGCTTTGGCTTCCCGCGTTGATCAACGCCCTTTCCATTTTTATCTTTTATAAATTCGCCGAACAGATTCTGCCGACGCGCATGTCCGCCGCGTTGGCGGTGATCGTTTATGCGCTTTCGCCGCGCGCTTTTGTCTGGCAGGTAATGGGCGGCGGAATTACGCGCGTTTTTGGGATGTTGTTCTTGCTTCTCATGTTATGGCAGGCGACGCAATTATTCAAGGATTACTCGCGCCAAAAACTGGCGCTCGCAATTTTATTCGGCGCGGGCGCGGTCTTGAGTCACCCGCAAGCGGCTTTGCACGCCGCGTTGGGCGGCGCGTTAATTTTCGCTTTTTATGGACGAAACAAGCGCGGGCTAATCTCCGCTTTGATTACGGGGTTGGGCGTGGCGTTGTTATCCTTGCCGTGGTGGGGAACGACGTTAGCGCGTTACGGACTGGAGCCGTTTCTTTCCGCAGGACAAACCAGTCAGCGAACGCTTGAGGCGTATCTGACGCTCTTTGCCTTCAATGGACTTGGCGATTATCTCTTTGCCCCGACGTTGGCGCTGGCGCTCATCGGAATTTGGTTGACGTTTATGCGCCGCGATTTTTTTCTGATTGTCTGGGCGGCGCTAGCTGAGCTGATTGACCCGCGCGGCGGCGAAGGCGTCGCTTTGCTGGCGCTGTCCATGTTGGCGGGGATGGGCTTGCTCAAACTCTCAGCGTGGATCAGCCGCGTTGGGGAGGAGCAGGATGAGGTCAAGATAATGAAGCGAGGAAGTCAAGCGCTTGTTTTTGGCGCGACGTTTTATTTCATTCTGGTCGCCAGCATTTCCGATTTTCAATTAATCAACACGAGTCTAAAACCCGCCGACCTTCAAACGCTCGCATGGGTCAAACTGAACGTCAGCGGCAAAAAAACTTTCCTGCTTGCGACGGGGCGCGAGTTTTCGATGTCCGACCCCATGCAAGAGTGGTTTCCCGCGTTGACCATGCAATACAGCGCGACGACGATGCAAGGTTTGGAATGGACTTTGGGATCTAATTTTTTTCCGCGCTACGAACAGTTGATTGCGTTTCAACGTTGCGCGGACGTGAATTGCGTCAGCCAATGGAGCGCGCGCAACAACGTAGACTACGATTATTTAATCGTGACCATCCCGCCTGAGAGCGATAAAAGCGGCATGGCGAATTCTTTGCGTAGCCTCGCGGTCTCGACGCGCAATTCGACTGCGCATCAGCTTGCGTACGAATCGGAGAACGCGCTGGCGTTTAAGTTGATGAAATAATTGACGCGCGCCCAACCATAAACATAGTAAAATCATCTTATGGAAATCCAAATCGCCGTCGCCAAGATCAATAAATACGCCGTCTCCGAAAGCGGGGATACGCTTGAGGTCATTGAGCGCCCCACTGGCGGACTCTCCGTTGTGCTGGCGGACGGGCAGACTTCGGGACGCGGCGCAAAAGCTATTTCGCAGCTGGTCACGCGCAAAGTAATCGGAGCGCTCGCCGATGGCGTCCGCGACGGGGCGGCGGCGCGCGCGGCGTCCGACGCGTTGTTTGCGGATAAAGCGGGCAAGGTCACCTGCACGTTAAACATCGCCTCCGTAGACTTGCACAGCAAAACAATTGTGCTGGCGCGCAACAATCCCGCGCCGGCTTTCATTTGTCGCGGCGAGCAAATTGACATGCACGCCGAAGAAAGCGTTTCGCTGGGAACGTCGCGCAACGTGCGCCCCGTCATCACCGAGATTGGCATCGAAGCGGGGCTGACCATCGTTATCTTCACCGACGGGGTTAGTCACGCGGGCGAAAGACGCGGGCAACCCATGAACGTCGGCGAAACCCTGCGCGCGCTGATGGAAGATCAAGACCCGCCGCCGCAACAACTTGCGGACGCGCTCCTCGCGCACGCCGTCAGCCTCGACGATAACCGCCCCGCCGACGATATCAGCGTGCTGGTCTTGAAAGTTTCCCGCCGCGCGGGCGACGCCGTCAGAAGAATGACGGTCAGGGTGCCATTCAATGGTTAAACACGAACACAACCTAAACACACGCAAACATCGCTGGCGACATTTTCAAGCGTCCCTCCGCGACACGATGATTTTGCTGGGCGAATTTCGCGCGGCAATCACATGGTTTTCCATCGCCATCCTCGGCGGCGGCGCGTTGTACCATTTCATTGCAACGGCGCTGGGCGAACCGGTTGACAGTCTGGCTGAATCGATTTACATCGTTCTCACGCTCACGTTCTTGCAACCGCCGAACCGCGATTTTCCGCATCACTTTGTTTTACAATTATTCAACTTCTTAATGCCCGTCGTTGGGCTGGTTATGCTCGCGCAGGGATTGGCGGATTTTGGCAGTCTGCTCTTCAATCGTCGCTCGCGCAGTAAGGAATGGGAAATGGCAGTCGCATCCACATTAAACGAACACATCATCCTCGTCGGGCTGGGGCATCTCGGCTATCGCGTGGCGCTCAAATTGCATGAAACGGGAGAACCAATCGCCGTCATTGAATTCAACGCCCACAAGGACACGGTCAGCGCGGCGCGCAACCTCGGCGTTCCGGTGATTCACGAAGACGCAACGCGCCCCCTCGCGCTGGAAGCCGCAAATATCAAAGACGCGCGCGCCATCATCCTCGCCAGTCAAAACGACGCGATGAATCTGCAAATCGCGCTCAAGGCGCGCAGCATGAACCCAAACATAAAAGTTATCATCCGCATCTTTGACGAAGACTTCGCGCACGCGTTGCAGGAACAATTTGGCTTCATTGCCTTAAGCGCCACCGAAATGGCGGCGCCCATTTTCGCCGCCGCCGCTTCAGGCGTAGATATTACGAATCCAATTTCAGTGGAAGGGCAGTTGCTCAGTCTGGCGCGCCTCGCCGTTTTGGATGGGGCGTCCTTCGCTGAAAAAACGGTCGGCTATGTTGAAGACAATTACCATCTCAACGTTGTGCTAATCCGTCACGACCATCAATCGGAAATGCACCCCACCGATAAAAGCGTTATTCATGTTGGAGATACGCTCGCCATTCTCGGCGGACCCGATGAGTTGCATCGTTTAATGCACGACAATGAGCGCTGAAAAACAATTACTCATCGGCATTGTCGGTCCCTGCGGCGCGGGCAAATCCACGCTCAAGGAAGGGCTGGAAAAACACGGCTACCTGTGTCGCCATATCGCGCAGGAACATTCCTACGTCAAATACATGTGGCGACACGTCGTCAGCCCCGACGTTCTCATTTTTTTACACTGCTCGTTTGAAAATTCCACAACGCGCCGCAAGCTCAATTGGTTGCTTGCCGATTACGAAGAACAGCGCCGCCGACTCGCCCACGCGCGCGAACACGCCGACTTAATTGTCAACACCGACGCCCTCGACGCGGATAAAGTCCTCGCCCAAGTATTGGATTATTTACTGATGTTACGCAGAGCTCTCCCTCATCCCCAGCCCTTCCCCGCAGGGGAAGGGAGTCCCCTCTCCCTGCGGGAGAGGGTTAGGGTGAGGGCGCGTCAGGTGAATTACTTAAACAGGACTTTCGCTTGTCATTCTGAGCGAAGCGAAGAATCTCTACGATTGCCTCAGAGACCCTTCGCTGTCGCTCAGGGTGACATGAAGTTGAGCGAAAGTCATGTTAAAAACGAATCTTATGAAAAAGATTTTCCTCTTCTTGGCGTTCGCGCTTCTTTTCCTATCCGCATGTTTGATCGGCGCGCAACAAACAGAATCCACGCCCGATGCAAGTCCGACGTTTGCGCCGAACGCAAGCGCGCCGACGCCAAAGCAAATTCGCCCGACTCTCCACTGGGAGACGTCCAACCCCAAAACGCCGACCGCAACCGCCACGCCCACGTGGAAGCTCCCCGCGTTTTCTGCGGCAGACCGTTCCATTTATTTGAACGGACTTGCTCCCGAATATCAGTCCGCGGCAGAAAATGGATTGCCCTCCGCCAGTTTATATTCCATTGATTTTATAATCGCCGACGAGCTGTATCGTCTGGCGGGTAGCGAAACGGTGATTTACACCAACGCGGAAAACGTCGAGCTCAACGAAATCAATTTTCGTTTATATCCCAATCTTCTCGGCGGCGAAATGCGCGTGAGCAAAATCTCCATTGACAAAAAAAGCGTCGTTCCCACATACTCGCTAAACGACAGCCTGCTGACCCTGCCATTGAAAATAGCGTTGCAACCTCAAGAAAGCGTCGTCGTCAGCATGGATTTTACCGCGACCATTTCGCAGACCGTTGATTTTAATCACGGCGTACAATCATATTACGACGCCACGCTTTCCCTGGCGCACGCCTATCCCGTTATCGCGGTTTACGACGCCAAAGGTTGGAACGCGGAAATCCCGTCGCGATTCGGAGACGTCCTTTACGCGGACGCCTCTTTCTTTGTCGTCACGGTAGACGCCCCCAAGCGGATTACGCTGGTCGCGTCGGGCTACGAAGCGCAACGCGAAGAAATTGGGAATCGGCAAAAAGTCGCGTACATCGCGGGTCCGGCGCGCGATTTTTATCTAGCGGCGAGTTCCGAGTATCAGGTTTTTACAAAAGACGCGAACGGAATCGCTTTGCGCTTTTACGCGCGCGCTTCCGTCCAAGTGGGCGCGGAGTATGCGCTCAACGTCGCCGCGCGGGCGCTGGCAATCTTTAGCGAAAAGTACGCGCCCTATCCGTACCGCGAGTTGGATTTTGTCGCCACCTCCACAACCGCCGGCGGCATGGAATATCCCGGCGCAATCGCCGTCGCCAAAGAATATTTATCGGCGAGCGATTTTTATTTGGAAAGCGTCGTCGCGCACGAGGTTGGGCATCAATGGTTTTACAATCTCGTCGGCAACAATCAACTGAGCGAGCCGTGGCTCGACGAATCGTTGACGCAGTTTGCCGCCTTGCAATATTTTGACGTTCAGGGGCAGGCGCTTTTTCGGCGCGACATGGAAAATCGTTGGAACGCCATTGACCGTCGGGGAATTCCCGTTGGGTTGCCCGTCAACGCTTATTCTCATGCGGAATACAGCGGCATTATCTACGGGCGCGGCGGATTGTTCTTTGAAGCCTTGCGCGAATCAATGAGTGTTAAGAATTTTGACGCATTCTTCAAAGATTACGTTCAAAGCTCTTTGTGGGGAATTGCGACGACTGAGAAATTAAAAACGACAGCGGAGACGCATTGCGCTTGCGACCTAACGCCGTTGTTTGCGCAGTGGATATACCCGTAAACCTTTCAATCGGGGTATAATCTCGCTCACGTCAGCCGAGGGCTGGCATTTTTTTGGATGGAGCAAAATATATATGCGTAATAAAAACGTTTGGTTGGTTGTCATCGCTATATTGACGATCTTTTCGTTATGGATAGATTTTAGTAAATATATCAAGATACCCAACCCTCTGAATGATTCGCAATATCTGGTTGACCGCGACGTCGCCGTCAAGCTGGGGCTGGACCTGCGCGGCGGATTGCAAGCCTTACTGGAAGCGGACGTCCCCGCCGACGCGACCGTCACCGCCGAGCAACTTGTCGCCACCACAAACACTTTGCAAAATCGCGCCAACGCGCTTGGCGTCAGCGAGGTGGTGATGCAAACCGCAGGCGACCGGCGCATTGTGGCGGAATTCCCGGGCATTAGCAATCCCGAAGAAATGGTCGCCGCGCTCAAACAAACCGCGTTGCTTGAATTTGTAGACATGGGAAAAACTCCCGCCAGCAAGGGCGTCGTCATCAAGACCGATTTTGGATTGAGCAAATCGCCCGCCACGCCGACAAACGCCGGCGAGATAATCTACCATACCGTAATGACGGGCGCGGGACTGGAAACCGCCTCCGTTTCAAGAAGCACGGCGGGAGTGTATGGAATAAACTTTACTTTAAAACCAGACGCAACCAAAGTTTTTGGGGATTACACCACATCCCACGTAAAACAATATCTTGCCATTGTGCTGGATAAACAAGTGCTTTCCGCGCCTACGATCAACGAACCCATCACGGACGGCAGCGGTTTAATCTCCGGACAATTTACCCAAGCCGAAGCGAACACGCTCGCGATTCAACTTCGTTCGGGCGCGTTGCCCATTCCAATCAAAGTGGTGGAAAGCCGCACGGTTGGGCCCACGCTGGGAGAAGAGAGTTTGCGCAAAAGCGTCATGGCGGGAATTATCGGGTTGAGCGTGATCGTTTTATTCATGGCGTTTTATTATCGCTTGCCCGGCGTCGTCGCGGATTTGGCTTTAATCTGTTACGCGATATTTACTCTGATGTTGTTCAAACTGATTCCCGTCGTGCTGACCTTGCCCGGCATCGCGGGCTTCATCCTCAGCGTCGGTATGGCGGTGGACGCCAACGTATTAATCTTTGAACGCTTGAAAGAAGAATTACGCGCCGGGCGCAATTTGCGTCAGGCGATTGATCTGGCATGGAGTCGCGCCTGGCCCTCCATCCGCGATTCAAACACATCCACGCTCATCACTTGCCTGATCTTATTCATTTTAGGCAATCGCTTCGGCGCCGGCATTGTTAAGGGCTTTTCAATCACGCTGGCGTTGGGCGTTGGCGTCAGTCTGTTTACAGCCATCATCGTCACGCGGACTTTTCTGCACGCCGTACTCGATAGAATTAAAATCGCCGACCAATCGCGCTGGTTTGGTCTTTAGGAGCGCGCAATGAATATCATCAAGAATCGTTACTTCTACTTTCTACTCTCCCTGCTGGTGATCGTGCCGGGCATTGTGTTCATGGGGTTGAATTGGTCTAAATCAAAAACCGGACCGCTCCCGCTTGGCATTGATTTTCGCGGCGGTTCGTTGCTGGAAGTGCAATTTGCAGGCAAACGCCCGGCGGTTAAAGAGATTGCCGCGTTATATCAGGAATTTTCCACGACAGGCGAACCCATCGCCGAGCCCATCATCCAACCGCTCGCCGAAGATTCGTTTGCGATTCGCTCAAAAACAATGGCGGACGAAACCAAAGGCAAGCTTGTCGCCGAGATGGAAAAACGCTTTGCCTCGAAAGTTACCGTGTTAAACTTTACGTCCGTGAGCGCCGCCGTCGGGGCGGAAGTGACGAACGCGGCGGGCTGGGCGATTCTTTTCGCGGCGTTAGCCATTCTGCTTTACATCTGGTATGCGTTTCGCGGCGTTGAACACGCCTATCGTTACGGCGCCGCCGCCATCCTCGCCATGTTGCACGACGTCTTTGTCGTTCTGGGAACGGAAGCCATGCTCGGCTATTTTCTCGGCTGGGAAGCGGACGCCCTCTTCCTCACCGCCCTGCTGACCGTCATCGGCTTTTCGGTGCATGATACCATCGTGGTGTTTGACCGTGTGCGCGAAAACTCAAACATCCTCCGCCGCGTTGGATACGAAGAAATGGTCAATCATTCCATCATCCAAACGCTGGATCGTTCCATCACCACGCAGTTGACCGTGATGCTGACGCTTTTCGCGCTGGTTTTATTCGGCGGCGACAGCACCCGTCATTTTGTGATCATTCTGCTGGTCGGTATTTTCAGCGGAACGTATTCGTCCATCTTCAACGCCGCGCCGATTCTCGTCGTCTGGGAAAACCGCGAGTGGACCAAGTGGTTCAGCGGTAAAGCGCCCGAAACCGCTTAAATTTCAAAACGCAAAAAGGGACGCTGGCACGGCGTCCCTTTTTGATTCTTGCGCGGATGTTTAAACGTCACGCCTTCTTTTGTTTTGTCCCGTGACAATTCTTATACTTGCGCCCGCTTCCGCAGGGACAACGCTGGTCCGGCGCGACGTTTGAAAAATCCAAAGTTTTAGCGGGGCGGCGCCAGAGCGGAATGCCCGCGTAAAGTTTGTTTAGCGTTTCTTCGTCTTTGAGGATTTCATAATCGTCTATTTCGTCTTCATCTTCGTCGAAATCGTCGTCATCGTCAAAGTCGTCATTATCGTCAAATTTATCGGCGCTAAATTTTGACGACAAGAACGGACTAAACACGCGTTCAATAAACATGATAAAAACAAAAATTCCCGCCAAGCCAAGTATGGTTGCCTGAAACATTTGCAAGCCCGTCAGGAAATTAATTACCCAGCCTATGCCGTAAGCGATAAAGATCATCGCGCTGGCGCCAAGCGCGATAACCAGAATTACGATTATTGCAACGATAAGAGTCGATAATATGTTTGTCATTATGTTTGTCTCCAAATTAAATAAATATCGAGTATTAAGTATCAGGCGTCAAGTTGACCTGATATACTTCAAACGGGTGAGATCTTTACTTTATATAAACGCAAAAAACGCCCCGTTTACGAGGGGTTTCTGGCGTTTACGGCATTTTGAAAAGTTAAAAACCTGCCCGTTTGGAGTATACCTAATCACCTATTTTCCACAACCCCAATCTCTTCCGCCGACATTACGACAAATAATAACGGTCATGGTTTGCGGACAAATCTTCCGCCGCCGAAACCTTGATTCGTTTTATGCGGGATAACGCGCCTTTTTTCTTGGGTTTGCGTTTTGCGCGGCTTAATTGTCGAATGAGTTTGTACAATTCGTCCAAGTCTTCGACGTTCAAGCGCTCGACTTCCGAGTGAATTAATTCGCGTGTGACTATCATAAAATCTCCTTGTTAAGAGGCGTCAGGTTTCAAGTGTCAAGTGTCAAGCGTCAAGTTGACCTGATATGTAAAACCTGATACCTGATACCTGATCACCTATTTTCCACAATCCCAATCTCCTCCGCCGACAACCCGTATAACTGACGCGAAGCGACCAGCTCGTCAATCTGCCGATCCGTTGACTTGATTTGCCGTTGAAGCAACTCCCCGTCCTGCGGATTTGCAACCGCGTGGGATTTATGCAACGCCAGCATTTGCTCGACGAGTTTTACCATTTTATCGCGCATGGATTTTTCGGCGGAGTCCGCGAAGTTGATAGCGCGTTTTATCGCAATGCGGGCGTTGCCTGCGATATTTTTGTCGCTTTCAGAAGCAAGCGCAATGCCTCATTAACCGCCTCGTCGCTTGGGAAGGCTTGGGCTATATCGGGGTCAAGCACAATGACGTTTTTTCCAATTCGACGCTTGGGGTCAAAACGTCCTTTTGGCAAAATCGTCATTTTCGAGAGATCGTATTCGTCCCTTAGCTCGTAATCGTCGTTATTTCGCTTCGTTGTAGAATTTTTTTTCATTTTTTGTCGCCTTTCTTGCGCTGATAATTCGGATGCGTTTTTTACGCTCTGTATGCGCCGCCATTAAGAGTCGAATTTTATCGGACAACCCAATTGTAATATGGCGTTCTTCATCTTCAGAATGTTCTTCATCTAAGAAACTGATGAATTCTGGGTCGTCAAATATTGTGCTGGCTTCTTCAAAACTAATGCCATGCTTTTTTAAGTTGGCTTTGGCTTTTTCAGGATCCCATTCAAACTGTAGTTTTTCGTCGTCTTTGTCTTCCATGTTCTCTCCGAATTAAGTATTCCCGTGTCAAGTGTCAAGCGTCAAGCGACCTGATACCTGATACCTGATCACCTATTTTCCACAATCCCAATCTCCTCCGCCGACAACCCGTACAATTGATAAACCAACTCGTCAATCTGCCTGTCCGTTGATTTGATTTGCCGTTGAAGCAACTCCCCGTCCTGCGGATTTGCAACCGCCAGCGATTTATGCAACGCCAGCATTTGCTCGACGAGTTTCACCATTTTATCGTGCATAGACTTTTCGGCGGCGTCCGCAAAAACCGTCCACGAATAAACTCGAATAAACGAAGCGCCGCCGTCATTCGAGTATTCGTGAAAAATTCGTGGATGGCTACTCGCCCTCCACAATCCCAATCTCTTCCGCCGACAACCCGTATAACTGATAAACCAGCTCGTCAATCTGCCGATCCGTGGACTTGATTTGCCGTTGAAGCAACTCCCCGTCCTGCGGATTTGCAACCGCGTGGGATTTATGCAACGCCAGCATTTGCTCGACGAGTTTTACCATTTTATCGTGATTTTTATTTTCAGATTGATATTTTGGAATAGGCAATTTTCTTAGTTCAGCAAGTGTTGTTTGGCGAAAATCGTCTTTTGTCGCAATTGATGAAGAGTTGACGTAAATATATGAAATTAGTTTGCTGTTAATGATTCCCAAAACAAATAAAGGATTCCATTCAGGAGAGATAACAATAAATGGATTAATATCTTTTTTAGTCACCAACTCAAAATCGCAAAAGGTAGCCATCAGCCTATCTTGACGATTGATAACCCGTCTTATCAATAGTCTATTGCCTGCTTGGTAAAAAGGTATCAATGAAGGTTTGTCCGCCATGTCCACATACGATACGGTTTCTGTTATCATAGCGTAACGATAAACATTTCCCTTTTCTAAAAAACTCAAGCAATTTTTTTCTGGTTTTTCGTATCCTGTAAAGCGGCTTCCCGATAAACCTTGAGTAGAAATTGTAAATTCGCCCAACTGTATAAAATTGGGATTAGCTAGTAACTTAGCCGAGATGCGTTGAGTTTCTGGGTCTAAAATAATTTTATAGTCTGGCGGAGCAATCATGTTTACAGGCACATCAACAAAATCCATTTTGGATAAATCTGGATTTTTTTCTTTTTTGGAGAAACGAAAAATTGAATAATGGTCTGTTGGAGAGCCGCCTATAAAATAGAGTCCTGTGTCAACGTAAGCGTCTTTGAATACGTCAAAAGGCAGATTTACTAATTGAGTTACGCCGTATTTTTCAAATAAAGTACGGCGAAGTTTTCCGTAATTTTCTCCAGTCTGCCATGTAATTGAGGATATAAAACCTAAGATTCCATTTTTATTTAATTTTTTCAAGCCTTCAAGTATAAAAACTACTGATGAATCAAATTTGCGTTCAAGTTCAGAATTTCTTGAATAATAGGCTTTTTCTGAATCGCTCATTGTTTCAATCGGTATATACGGCGGATTCCCAATCACCACATCAAACCCGCCGCCCGCAGAGGAGACCTCCGAGGTCTGCGAGACCTCGGAGGTCTTGCCCTTGCCCCCGCCGCGCCTAAACACTTGCGGAAATTCATCCTGCCATTCAAACGGCTTCACGCGCTTCATCTCGTCCATATCGCCGAACATCTGCCCGCTGAAATAATCCATGCCAATTAAGGCGTTGCCGTTTTTGATATTCTTATTCAAGTTCGGCAAAATGTGATCTTCCTCAAACATCTTCAACTGCCCGGGGTCTTCCACCACTTTCAGCAACAGCGAAAGTTTCGTCACCTCGACGGCTTGCGGGTCAAGGTCAACGCCGTGAATGTTGTTCAGCAAAATGCGCTTCTTCTCGTCGAGACTCAGGCGATACGTTTTATTATCCGCCGTCAGCAAAATTTTATTTTTGACATGCTTCTCGGGGTTATTCGCAACGTACCAATCCAAATGCCAATCCAACAAAAATTGATACGCCCCCAACAAGAAAGAACCAGAGCCGCAAGCGGGGTCAACGATTTTAATTTCAGAAACTTCGGCAGGCGTCATCCCGCCCACCCAATTACCATTTACCAATTTACCATTTACCATTCCCCCCACCGTATTCCGCACAATGTACTCCACAATATAAGCGGGCGTGTAATACACCCCGCCCGCCTTGCGGACTTCGGGCTTATCTTCCACCTTCGCGTTGCCGCCCGCCGTCAGGCGAATCACCTTGCCGAGAAAACGCTCATACACCGAGCCGAGAATTTCAGCGGGAATGTAATTGAACGCATACGGGCTGGGATAATACAAATCGCGGATAACATCCTTCAACACCTTATCGTCAATCGTCAACGTCGGCGTCAGCGCGTCGGGGTTCTCGCGGTCTTTATCCTTTTTCGCAGAGCGCCCTGCGGGGAAATGGAATAAACCCGAGTTGTAGCGTCCGTCCGCTTGCGCGAAAAGTTTCAGCAAATTTTGGTAAACACTCTCCCCTCTCCCACTGGGAGAGGGGTCGGGGGTGAGGGCAAGTTCAAACAAACGCCGATCCTTCTCCATGCCGCGCTCTTCCGCGATGCGTAAAAAGATAATGCGGTCAATCGTCATTTGCACGGCGAAGTTGACCTGCTCTTCGTTCAAGTCGAGATGTTTATTGCGCGTGGCGATATTGCGGGCAAGCGCCTCGCGCCACGCTTCGATTTCCTCCAAGAAGGCGTCGTCCACCTCTTGCGTCCCCTTCTTGGTTTTGAGTTCGTCTTTGAATTTATTCAGCGCCCCGTTGCGAATCGCGGCGGGCGAAAACAGCGCCGTAATCTCGTCCCACTTTTCGACGTATTCGCTGTAATGGATTAATTGAATGCGCCCCGTCGTCGCCGTGTCTTTGGAATAATTCGGGCGCGCGCGGCAATCGTAAATGGCGAAGTGTTCAAAATCGGTGAGGATATTAATCGGCAGTCGCGCGCTCCACCCATAACGGCGAATTTGAAACGCCGCGTCTAAATTGCTTTCCACTTTGACGGAAGGCTTCTTCGCCTCGACGAGAAAATCAAAATCGCCGCCGTCGGCGCGAAAAGCGTAATCCGCCTTTTTTTGTTGCCCGTCAATTTCCACCGAATGTTCGTGCGCCACTTCTTTACCGCGCTCTTCCGCGCCTTTTTTATTATCCACGTCCCAACCCAACGCCGTAAAAAACGGGTCAAGAAATTGACGGCGCAACTCCGTCTCGTTCTTGCGGGACTGATACTCGTGAATATTCTGCTCGAAAGTTTCGACCAGTTGTTTAATTTTGTCAGGCGCGGTCATGGTTGCTCCTAATGAATTTGACGTGCGCCGATTGTACCGCGATATTCCGTAGGGCAAGTCTATAGATTTGTCCTACCGGGCGCGATTTCGCGCTTTTGCGTTGGAGATTTAGTTTGGGTTTATACTGTTACCGCGTCGCAGAAAAAATCCAATTGCAGGAGTCAGCCAAACCATGTTCTCAATCGTGGGGTCTTCGTCCGAACTTGAAAATCGAATTTTTAACATCTCGACGTTTGCCGCCGCCTTGATGGGCGTCGGCGCGACGCTTATCAATTTATTCGTCGGCGATATGCCGTTTTTTCTAAACGTCGCGGTGGCGGCTTACACGGTCAGCAGCGGGCTTTTCTTCTACTTATCGCGTTTCAAACAACATACTCAAGCGCTGGTTTTCTTAATCGTTAATCAAATATTTCTTTCAATCATGTGGTTTGTCAACGGCGGAATTCGCGGCTCGATCCCCTACGCTTTTTTCATCATTTTGTTTTTGGCGCTTGTCGCCGTTAAACTCAAACCCGTTTATACGCTAACGCTAGTGATGAGTCATTTAGCGGCGCTGATGTTCGCGGAATATCTTCGCCCCGAATGGGTCATGCCTTACGCCGACTCCGCCGCCCAGTTTTCCGACATGACTATTACCCTGTTGCTCATTATGGCGCTGCTGGCAATGTGGGTCATTATGCTCAAACAAAACTATGACGTCGAACGCGCCAACGTGGAAATAGAACGCCAAAAATCAGAGCAATTGTTGCTTAACATTTTGCCCGCTGAAATTGTCGAAATTTTGAAGGGCGAAAATCGCGTCATTGCCGATTATCACGCGGAGACCAGCGTTCTGTTCGCCGACTTGGTTGACTTTACGCCCATGTCCGTCCAAATGACGCCGATTGAACTTGTGGAATTGCTCAACGAAGTCTTTTCGTTTTTTGACGTCTTGGTCGTCAAATATCAATTAGAGAAAATCAAAACCATCGGAGATTGTTACATGGTTGCGTCGGGAGCGCCGCGCTATCGCCCGGATCACGCCGTCGCGCTTGTTAGATTGGCTCTCGATATGCGCGAGTACGTCGAACGCCAAAAGATTCGGGGAAAAAATTTGTCCTTTCGCATCGGCATTAATTCAGGACCGTTGGTCGCGGGCGTGATTGGTCGTAGCAAAACCATTTACGATTTATGGGGCGACACGGTCAACACCGCCAGCCGCATGGAATCGCACGGCTCCGGCGGGTGCATTCAAATTACCGAAGCGACTTATCAACTCATTCAAAACGATTTTATCTGCGAGCCGCAAGGCGTTGTTCGCGTCAAAGGCAAAGGCGACATGAAAGTTTGGTATGTTTTGTCAAAATAAATTTTTTACAAAACGGTCTAAAATGAAAAAAATTGCTGAAATTTTGTGCGCGGTTTCTATTTTTATCAATTCGTGCGCGACGCTTGAACCCGCGCCGAAAGAACTCGGCGTCCCCGCTCGTTCAGAGACGCCGCGCGTAGAAGTTACGAAAACCGCCGCGCCCGCAAAACCTAAACTGCCGCTAAGCGCAACGTGGCAAATCCAATACAGCGGAGAGATGGATTACAGCCTCGACGTAAACATATATAACCTCGACCTCTTCGACACGGACGCGACGACCATCGCGCAACTGCATCAGCGCGGCGTCTTCGTGATGTGTTATTTCAGCGCGGGTTCGTTTGAAGATTGGCGAACGGACGCGCAGAAATTTCCGCAAAAAACGCTGGGCAAGGCTATGGAAGGTTGGGCGGGCGAAAAGTGGCTGGATATTCGCCAAATTGAATTATTGAAACCCGTTATCGAATCGCGCTTGAATTTGGCGGCGCAAAAAAACTGCGACGGCGTTGACCCCGACAACGTGGACGGCTACGCCAACGATACGGGCTTCCCGCTTTCAGCCCACGATCAATTGGCGTTCAATATTTTTCTATCCACGCAAGCCCATACGCGCGGGTTATCCATCGGCTTAAAGAACGACCTCGAACAAATCCCCGACTTGCTTCCGTTTTTTGATTGGGCGCTCAATGAAGAATGTTTTTATTACAAAGAATGTCGTTTGCTCTTGCCGTTTGTCAACGCGGGCAAACCCGTTTTTGTAATTGAATACAATTTACCCCCCGCAGAATTTTGCGCTCAAGCCAACGCGCTGAACTTCAACGCCCTGCAAAAGAAAACGGAATTGGACAAGTTTTATTTTCCCTGCCGCTAGGAGCGCCATGACTGAAAACTGGATGATTTTTTTGCGCGGATTTTTGATGGGAATTTCCATCGCCGCCCCTGTGGGACCAATCGGCGTCCTGTGCATTCGCCGCACATTATCCGACGGAAAACTGGCGGGCTTTTTATCGGGCATGGGCGCGGCGACTGCGGATATGGTTTACGGCGCGATTGCGGCTTTTGGCTTAACCGTCGTTACCAACTTACTCGTTGAAAACAAGTTCTGGCTTCAATTAATCGGCGGGGGCTTTCTTTTGTATCTTGGCGTAAAGACGTTTTTTGAAAAACCCGCCGAACGCGCCGCGCAAGCGCGTCAAAGCGGATATTTCGGCGCGTATCTTTCCACGTTTTTTCTGACCATCGCCAATCCCATGACTATCATTTCATTCGTCGCGATCTTTGCGGGAACGCTGTTCATCGGGAAGGCGACCGCCTCTCCCCTTGCGTTGGTCGCGGGCGTATTCGCAGGGTCGGCGACTTGGTGGCTGACGCTCAGCTTCGGCGTCGGGTTGTTGCGCGGACGCTTAAATCAAAATTTTATGACGTGGATTAATCGAGTTTCAGGCGCGGCGATCTTCGCGTTTGGAATTGTCGCGTTAGCGTGGATAAACGTCGGAACGTAAACGCCGCGCCAATGTTTTTTCTACGGCGCATCGGGGAAGACCTCTTGCGTCACAATCGCGCCGCTTTCATTTTCATAAGTCACGACGGCTTTGATAATGCGCTTCACGCCGTTCGCGGACGACGGCGGCGGAGTGGGCGGCGGCGGCGGAGCGCCTACGGCTTTTAAATAGGCGCTAGAAACCCAACCGATTAAGCCGTCCTGCCGTTTAATTTGCAACCAACTTCGGTCTGCGTTGGCGCTGATTTCATCAACGACGTCGTTTAGTTTTAGATAATCTATTTTGGCGTATGTGACGCCAGGACCTTGGCGAATAGTTAACGCTGTGGCGGTGACAGTGTGTTTCATTTTAGATTTACCTCGCTGCCGTTGGATAATTGCACTTTTACGTTTGTAATTCTGACGCTTGCAAGCGGCGGATTAGACGGGTCGGAAGGCGGCGGCGGGGCGACGACGGCGTCTACTTTTGCCCATGCGCGCATTTGTTCCACCGTGCCGTTGAACACGTTTAAATCTGGACTGCCGTAATGTCTTTGGCGTTGCGCGTTATACGAGTCGCCTTTATCGGTGTATTGCCATATATCCCAATCGCCGCGCAACTTTGGCGTGGCGGGTTGCTTGTTCGGGTCGGGAAACCACCAATACTGGGCAAGCCACATCGGGTAATCGAACAGCCATTTCACGCCGTCCGCGCCGTAATTTTTCAGCATTGACGGGTGCGCGATATTAAAAACGTCGGGGTTGATATATAAAATAATTTTCCGATCCGAGTTGGCGGATAGATATTCCAAAATCCGCTTGCTGTCCGCGAAGTATGTTTTATCCAGCGTGTTGTTTATTTTCTCAACATCCAGCGCGATGATGTGAAGTTTTGGAGTTACTTTTGCAACCATTTCAAGAATACTATCCGCTTGCGCCTGCCAACTTATCCCCGAACGTTGATAGTGGTACATGCCGCGAATCGGAACTTCAGCCGTGCCGGCGTCCCAAAGTTTGCCCCATTTGTCGTCCTGCCAAAGCCCTTCGGTCATCTTTTGAATGGCAAAATCCACCTGCCCCCACGTCTCTTTGTAGACGTAAGTTTCCTGCCATCGGCTCACGTCAATTCCGTGCGCCCGCGTCGTAATTGTTTCTCTGTTCATTGTCGCATCCTCCTTGCGTTAGATTAGCGCGCCGCCTTAGCGGGCGTCAGGTTAAAGGCATAATACTGTAAAGCGACAGAACAGGCAAGCTTTTTTTTCTCTACCGTATACGCAAACCCTAAAGGTCTGCTTTGCCTTCGCAAATTCCCGATTAACGAGAAAGACCTTTAGGGTTTTTTACGAGGGTAATGGACGGTAGAGAAAAAAACTTAATCTATATCGCCTTGCGTTACGGAGCGTTCCGCAACCTCCGCGTGCTTGGAATCGATGTCGTCCTTGTAGGTCAGCGCCGCCCGCCCGCGTTCATCTGTGCGAATGCGAATGACGTCGTCGACGGGGTAGATAAACATGACGCCGTCGCCGCGTTTGCCGGTGCGCGCCGCTTGTTTGATGGTTTCGACGGTTCGTTCGACGTTCTCGGCGCTCAGCACAATGTTGAGTTGCATGCGCGGCAACATATCCACTTGATACGTTCCCGTGCGCCCGGCGAGCGTGAGCCCGCCCGCGCGCCCATGTCCGCGCACTTCGACCATATTCATGCCAATAATGCCGATTTTTCGGAGCGCGTCTTTCACGTCGTCTATTTTTTCTTCGCGAATAAACGCTTCAATTTTTTTGATCATGTCAATCTCCTGTTTTAGGCGTAAGCCTGTTCGCCGTGTTCGCTGATATCCAAACCGACTTCTTCTTCAATTTCAGAAACGTGCAAGCCAATCCATTTATCGAGCGCTTGCGCTATGCCATAAGTCATCGCAAAGGAAAAGGCAATCACGATTAGAACGGCGGCGAGCTGCACTAAAAACTGCGCTGGGTTGCCGTAAAGCAATCCGTTCGCGCCGGCGGCGTTAACCGTTTTCGTGGCGAATAAGCCCGTCGCCAACGCGCCCCACACGCCGCCCATGCCGTGACACGCCCACACGTCCAGCGATTCATCAAGGCTGAATTTCTGGCGCAAGCGAATCGCGTAATAGCTAATCGGCGCCGCCAGAGCTCCAATCGCCATCGCTCCTAGCGGCGTGACAAATCCAGCGGCGGGCGTGACGGCGACCAACCCCACGACTGCGCCTGTAATGACTCCTAGTACGCTGGGTTTGTTATCGTGCCAACTGAGGAACATCCAGACTAAGCCTGAGGCGGCGGCGGCGGTATTGGTCGCCACCAGCGCGTTGACCGCCACCCCGTTAGCCGCCAGCGCGCTTCCGCCGTTAAAGCCGAACCAACCCATCCACAACAAGCCCGCGCCCAGAACGCTATAAGGAATGTTGTGCGGTTCAAAATCATGCACTCCAAATCCTTTGCGCGCTTTGATGACCAGAGCAAACGCCAGCGCGGAGAAGCCAGCGGTGATATGCACGACAGTTCCGCCGGCAAAATCCAGCGCGCCCAGTTGTCGCAATGCGCCGCCGACGCCCCAAACCCAATGCGCCACTGGATCGTACACCAACGTCGCCCACAATAAACTGAACAAAAGAAACGCCTTGAAGCGCACTCTTTCGACAAACGACCCGGTAATCAGCGCGGGGGCGATAATGGCAAACATCATTTGATAACCCGCAAACGCGAGATGCGGAATGGTCGCCGCGTAATCGGGGTTGGGGTCGGCGCCGACGCCGATCAAGCCGAGAAAATTCAAGCCGCCGATAAATCCGACGACGTCTGCGCCGAAGGCGAGGCTGTATCCATACAGCGCCCATTGAACGCTGAGCAAGCTCATTAGAATAAAACTCAAATTGAGCGTTGATAAAATGTTTTTTTTACGCACCATCCCGCCGTAGAAAAACGCCAGCGCCGGGGTCATCATTAAAACCAAAGCGGAAGAAATCAACACCCATGCGGTATCGCCTGCATTAATCATGTTCATAGTTTTTCTCCTGTAAAAAATCTCCTTTATTATAAAAATTCAAGGAGATTTTTTACAGCGCCTGAATGGGTACTCTTTCGGGCGTTTTTAAGGATTGGGAGCGTAATGAGGGGCGTTACAACTTAACGGATTACCCGTATGGGTAATATCAAGCGACAAGAGACTCCGTTTTTGAGACGCTCGCTTGCGCCGCTATTTTTCAACAAGCGAAAGTCCGCAATAAAAAAGCCTCTCGAAGATAAACTTCGAGAGGCTTTCCATCGCCAATTACCAATTACTGATTACCAATTACCGTCCTACGCCGTCTCCAAATACCGATGAATTTCATAATCCGTCACGCACAAGCGGAACTGGTCCCATTCTTCCCATTTCGCGCGCAAATAGGCTTCATAGACTGTGTCGCCGAGCGCGGTCTTCAACACGGCGTCGTTCTCCAATTCGGTCAGCGCTTCGGCAAGCGAGCCGGGTAATTCGCCGACGCCCATTTTCCTGCGCTCTTCGCGGTCTAAATGATACAGGTTGACGTTGTTCAGCGGAGCGGGCGGAGTCATTTTATTGTCGACGCCGTCGAGAGCCGCCGCAAGCATCGCGGTGAAAGCTAGATATGGATTGCAGGATGGATCGGGGAAACGCAATTCGCAACGCACGGCTTTGTCACGCCCTTCCGTGTAGCGCGGAATGCGAATCAACGCCGAGCGATTGCTCTGCGCCCAGCCGACATAAGCGGGCGCTTCATAACCCGGCACGAGGCGCTTATACGAGTTCACGGTGGGAGAGACCACGCCCGCCAACGCGCGCGCATGAATTAGCTGTCCCGCGATGAACGAATGCGCGAGGCTTGAAAGTTTGTACTCATCCTGCGCGTCGAAAAACAGGTTGTTGCCTTTCTTGTCAAACAACGATTGATGACAGTGCATCCCCGAGCCGTTGATGCCAAAAACAGGCTTGGGCATGAACGAAGCGGTCAGACCATGCTCTGCGGCAATCGCCTTGACGGTGTACTTCAAAGTCAAGACGTTATCCGCCGCGCGCAATGCGTTGGCGTAGCGAAAATCAATTTCATGTTGCCCCAGCGCAACTTCGTGATGTCCAACTTCCACTTCAATGCCCATGCTCATCAGCCCGTCCATCAATGCGGCGCGGACGCGCACCGCTTCGTCGTCCGCGCTGAAATCGAAGTAGCCGCCAACATCGTGCGGAACGGGATGGACGCCTTCGCCATTATCCTTGAACAGGAAGAATTCCGGTTCGGGTCCGATGTTGTACGTCCAGCCACGCTCGGCAAGTTTTGCCAACGCGCGCTTTAACGTCCCGCGCGGATCGCCTGCGAAGGGCTTGCCGTCGGGCATGAAAATATCGCAGAAAATTCTCGCGCGCCGGCGATTCTCAGGCGACCACGGCAACACCGCGTAAGTGTCCGTATCGAGGATCAGGCGCATATCGCTTTCTTGAATGCGCGCGAAACCTTCCACCGAAGAGCCGTCGAACCAGACGCCGTCTTCCAACGCGCCTTCGATATTATGCAAAGGCATATCCACGCTTTTTACCGCGCCGACCATATCGGTAAATTGCAACGAGACAAAACTGACCTTGTCTTCTTTGATCTTTTTCAACAAATCTTTTGAGTTCATATTTTCTCCTTTGAATTTTTGCAAATTTGAAATCATGCGACCGCCGCGCGACGAACGTTCCCGAATGATACCTGATAATTGGCGGATTGCCGACAGTTCGGTTGTTTTGAATATCTGAATGACTCGCAGTTTCTCGCCCTCATCCCCAGCCCTTCCCCCGCTGGGGAAGGGAGTCCCCTCTCCCGCAGGGAGAGGGCAGGGTGAGGGCGAGTGAATGGGTATAATCAACCAAAGGCGTTCCCGCCCATTCAGGAGATTTTTATGACCGCCGAAATAACCGTCCGCGCTGTTCGCGCCGAAGAACTGCAAACCCAAAGGCTGGCGCATGTCATTCAGAGCTGACCTCCGCAAACTGACGCAATCCTCGTTGCCTGAATTGGTCTTGCTCGCGCAAACCTTTTTCTGGCTGGGAGCGACGCGCATCGCAATCGCCGCTTTTCCTTTTCAAAACGTCGCCCATTGGGTTGGATTAAAAATCGGGGAAACCGCCGCTCCCATTTTGGAAACGCAAGTTTCAGATATAAACCGAATTGCGTGGGCGGTCAACGCCGCCGCGCGCCGAACTCCTTGGGACAGCGCCTGCCTCGCTCAATCTTTAACTGGCGCGATTTTGCTCCAACGCAAAAACATCCCCGCTTTGCTTTATTTGGGCGTCGCCAAAGACGGCGCCAACAAAAATTTCTCAGCGCACGCTTGGTTGCGTTGCGGCGAAATTATTTTAACCGGCGCGGGAGGGCATGAGCGTTTTCACGTCATCGCCACCTTTACGATTGGCGGCTGATTACGGCTCGCCGACGAGAACCGCTTCCGCTTCTTTTTTGACGCTGGGTTTGCCCTTGCTGTTGATGAAAATCACCGCCCCGATGATGATCGCCGCCGCCAACCAAATACGCGGTTCCAAAGGTTCGTTCCCCAGCCAAACGCCGAGAAGCACCGCGACAATCGGATTGACATAAGCGTAGGTTGACAAAAGCGAAATGGGCGCGTTTTGCAACAGCCAGCCATAAGAGACAAAGCCCACCAGCGAACCCACAAAGATAAGATACAACAACCCGTATATTGAACGCAAGCTCACGCCGGTCGGATCCCATTTAAACAACTCGCCCGAAAGGATTGAAACGACAAGCAGACTGACGCTTCCCATCAGCATCTCCGCGCCGGTGGTCATCAAAGTTGATTTTGGCAAATCCGCCGCTCTGCTGTAAATGGAGCCGAGCGCCCATGTCAAACAAGCGCCCAACAGCGCCGCAACGCCAAACGGATTCAACTTTGCGGCGCCGCCTGAAATTTCGTCGGGTCCGACAAGCACAAAAATTCCCGCGAAGCCAATCAATAACCCAACGACGGCTCGCGCAGTCGGCTTGACGCCGTTCGGTCGCAGCGCTTCGGCGACGACCAAAAACATTGGCACAGACGCGATAATTAAAGCGGAGACGCCCGAGGGGATGAATTGCTCCGCCCATGAGACGAGTCCGTTGCCGCCCAGCATGAGCAAAGTCCCGATAATGGCGGTTGAAATCCATTGTTTGCGCGTCGGGGTTGCGTCGCCCGCCGCGCGGCGCCAAATCACCAAGATCAAACCCGAAATCAAAAAGCGAAGCGCCGCGTGAAAAAACGGCGGCATGGTTTCAATCGCAAATTTGATTCCCAAATACGTCGAACCCCAAACGATATAAAGCGCCAACAAAGCCAACCAGATTTTGTATTTCATTTTTTCCTTTACTTGGAGGACAAGTTCGCGACTTGTCCTCCGCTAAATTCCATCGCCAGCAACGCTTTCTTTCGAGCGGAGCCGTACCGATAATTTCCGAACTCGCCCGTTTTGCGAATGACGCGGTGGCAAGGGATCAAATATGCAATCGGGTTATGTCCAACCGCCGCGCCAACTGCGCGCCACGCGTTTGGTTTTCCGATTTGCGCGGCGATTTGCTCGTAAGTAGCCGCCGCGCCAACTGGGATATTGAGCAACGCCTCCCAAACTTTAATTTGGAAATTCGTTCCGCGCAGGTGAAGACTCAACGGGGACAGAAGCGGTTTGAAACGCGAATCCGCAACAAGGTCGGAGAAGATGCGCGCGACGATGGAAGCGGTCGCTCGGCGGTCTTCGATCATCCGCGCTTGCGTCCAATCCGCAACGAGACGGTCAAGCGCGTCGCCTTCGCTGGTTTGGATAAAACTCAAATGGCAGACGCCGCGTTCGGTTGCGGCAAGCAGGCATTTGCCAAAAGGCGTGGGATGCAAACCGTAACGAATAACCAACCCGGAGCCATGCGATTTGTATTCGCCCGGCGTCACCGCCTCGGCGTTGACAAACAAATCGTGCAATCTGCCCAAGCTTGAAAGCCCGACTTGATGCGCCGCGTTCAGCAAATTTTCGGAACGGGCAAGCGCCCGCTTCGCCTGTTCTTTGGTCAGGAACTGCATAAAACGTTTCGGGCTGATTCCCGCCCAACGCGCGAACAATCTTTGGAAGTGGTATTCGCTCAAGCCGACGGCGGAAGCGATTTCGTTAAGTTCGGGTTGGCGGCGCGCGTTGGCTTCGATGTATTGAATGGCTTGCTCGACCAGTTGGTAACGCTGAGAAAGTTCAAGCGACGATTCCATGTTTATCTCCGGTTCAACGCGGAAGATTGTATTAGACAACGCTGGCGAAGCCAACCCGTTTCTTGCTCATTTTTTATGCGGCGGACGCCGTTCACTTGCGCCCCGAGTCGTTATATCGAATCGGTTCGACGTTCCGCTTGGCGGCGTCTTTTGGTTTTCGTTCGCGCGCGTAATAAAACGTCTCGCGCAATTGCGGCGTGACGAGGCTCGAGTCGCGGTAGCCCATGCGCGTTCCGTGAAATTGCATGACGCGAAACCAAAAAATGGACGCGAGATTTTTCAACAACGCGCGTTCGCGCGTTGCGTGCCAAAGGTCGCTGGCGATGTTGGTTGCGGTTAGCTTGAAAAAATCGTATAAATTGAAATGCGATTCGGGATGGATTTTTTTGAACGCCAGCGCTTCGCGGCGATAGCGGTTAGCGACTCCGCGCGGCGTTTCATTGTGGACGTGGATAACCTCCGCTTCGGCGACGTAGGCGATTTCATAACCTTGTTCCTTCGCCCATTTTGCCCACGCCAAATCTTCCAAACCCGTTAGCGTTTCGTCGTAATTATTTTTCGCCCATAAACTTTTTCGGATGGCGGCGTTGGCGTTGTTGCAAAACGCGGTAGCTTGTTTGGGCTGGCTTTCGTCGGGATACCATTGGTGAAAAATTTGTCGTTCGGAGTATTTGGCAAAGTCGGGTCCGCGCTGTTTGCCGTAGGTCAACGCGATTTTTTCATCTTTAAACGGACGCAACAAAGATTCGAGCCAATCGGGATAGACGGGGTAAACGTGCGCACTGGCAATCACAATCCACTCGCGCGTCGCGGCTTGGACGCCAAGATTGAGCGAGCGCCCAAAGGTAAATTCCTCGGGACGGATATGGACAACCTGCGCGCCAAACGACTCGGCAATCGAGACGGTGGCGTCCGTTGAGCCAGAGTCTACGAGAATTACTTCCACGTCTTTGAGCGTTTGGCGTTGAAGCCCTTCGAGCAAACGTCCGATATGTTTTTCTTCGTTGTAGGCGCGGATGACGAGGGAGGCGGGCATTGGTAATTGGTAATTGGTAATTGGGTTTGCCAATTACCAATTACCGTCCTTTTCGTAGCCAAGTTTAATGAGCAGTTCTCCCGCGACGTCTTTGAATATTTTTTTATGCTCGTCGGTGAAATGTTTTTTCCATTCGCCCGTTTTGCCCGAACGAAAGGTGGGGGATTTACTCGGATTGATAGAATCTTCTAACGCTTCGAGGATTCTATTTGGGGGAGTCGAAATTGAAACGTGGGCGCGGAATCTGTCGAGGATGCGCGTCAATGTCGCGGCGCGGTTTTCGATCAAATCCTCGAAGTGAAGCGCTAAAACTTCGGGGCAATCCAGCCAACCCAAATACGGCGCGAAGCGTTCCGCGATGTTGGGGAATTCGGTCTCGGCATCGGGTCTGCCCAAGACGCTGACGCGCAAGCGCGAATCAAAATCGGGCAGGGATTGATAATAGGCGTGATGAACGTGGCGCGTTTCCATCTCGGTCACATAAAAAACATGCGAGACGACGACGTCGCGGGGATCGCGGAAAATAAAATAAGGGACGAAGGCGGGCGACGTTGCGCGGGCGACGACTTCGGGTCGGGCAAACAAATGCGCGGAGGCGACGTCGCGCGGGCGGAGCGCATTCAACCATGCGCGGGCTTGCGCGGGCGCGCGCTTGATTCCGCTTTCGCCTTCGTATTCGGCGTAAAAAGAATGCAGGCGTTTTGAAAACGGCGCGACTTTGGAGAAGCCCAGCAAAATTTGGTCAAGCAGGTGCGTTCCGCTTTTGGGAAAGGAGACGCCGAGCAAAATTGGATAATCGTTGCGCAACGCCGGCGCGGACGCAAAGCGAACGCGCTGATAAAGTTTTTCAGTTTGATAGATTGCGGCGCGAAGCGTGGATTTTAAAGACATGCGTTTATTATAACTATTTACGCCAATAACGCCGACGTTTGAAGCGCGAACAATCGCGACAAAATCAATTGGCTCTGATTAAAACTCGTCGTCTTCGTCAGCGGATTGAATCTCTTGCGCCACCAACTCGCGCCAGAGATTCATCGCGTCGGCGCTGGCGTTTTCCGCTTTCAATCTTTCGGCGACAAGTCCGTCGTTTTCTTTCAATTCGGGGAACGCCAACAAAAGCATGGCGACGTCGCGCCAGTCCGTGCCTGATTTGGGTTGTCCGCGCCGCCCGTGATAGGCAATGACTTTGAGCGCAATTAATTCTTCAGGAGTAACGACAAGAATTTGAGCTATACGTTGCGAAGGCGGCAAGGTTTGAACATGCCGAACATCCACCAGATGACGATTCCCCGTTTTTTGAATTTGATAGAGTCGGTATCCGCGCCCGTCGGCAACTTCTCTAATGCGGACAGCGATATGCAATTGAGCGCCAAGATGGGCGCGTAATTCTTCGGCAAGTTCGGCGGCGCGAAATGAAAGCAAATCAATGTCCTGACTCATACGCGGCTCGGATACATACGCGTTAACCGCTTGCGCTCCAAACATCACCGCGTCGGCGCGCCCGCGCAAAAATTCAAACGCCGCTTCGTGAATCAGCGCCAGCGGTAAAGTTTCGCTCATGGCAAACTCCTGAAAGGTAAGAGAACCCGCATTGAACATGAGCGCGATTGTAGCATGAATTTTTTAGCGCCTACTTTCGCTAGAGGTCAAGGCGACGGCGGCGTAATAACGTCCGAAAAAATATCGCGCCAGTTTGTCCATTTTTTATACGGCAACCCTGATACCCTGACACTCTTAAAATTAGGACGCGGACGAGCGCTGAGAACGCGGATTCAAAGCGTTTTTTCTGGCGCTTCGTCAAAAAAATCCGCGTTTATTTGCGTTTTCCGCGTCCCAAAAATAAAATGTAAGGGTCTCAAACGGCAACCTACTTCACCGTAAATACGCTCCCCGCCCCGCGACCTGCAACGTCGGGGAAATAAAACTCGAAGGCGGTGGGCGGGATGACGTTGAACGTCCCCGCCGAGCTGGCGCGGGCGATGTAGGTGTAAACGTAAGTTCCCGCAGGGAGGTAATCGGTGGAGAGAGTCACTTTGTTGTCGCGCAATTCAACGTGACTGAAATACCACCAGCCCCAGCCGCGCTCGTTGTAGTCTTGCGCGGTGTAAACGGACGGCACGGCGGTATCCGTCAGCAGGGATTGGTCTACGGCTTCCATGCCCGCAGGCAACGGGTCGTCTATGACGACGTAATGAACCGCGTCGGGGACCACCACCGTCAAGCGCACTTTAACCAACTCGCCGCGTTTGATTTCCGTGATGGGCGTTTTGGAATCGGTCAGCGTGAAATACTCGCGGGAGAGACTCATCCCTTGATCCAACGGTTGGATTTTATCAACGGGCAGGCTCGCCGTGAGATACGCCGCGTAATACAAATTGCCCGCGCCGCTTCCGCGCGCGAAGACAAGGGAGTTTGAAACGTCTTTCAACATGTCTTTGAGTTGCAATTGCAACTTGACCGTTTCGTTCAAATTATCTTTGCTCGCCTGACCTTCTTTCAGCATTTTGCCGTTCAAGCCAATCGCGTATTGATAGTTGGTTTCGTATTCTTTGGACGCGATCATCCAATTGGTCAATGCGATTAATGACCACGTTGTTTCTTGCGTGGAATACCAATGCCCGCCGTTGCGATGCGCCATCAGCCAGCGGACGACGTTGGCGTTGAGTTTATTCTGCGGGTCAATTTGCACGAAGGCGTTTAACACAATTGCGGTGGAGCGCGTGTCGGAGTTCCAGTTCCAATAATCTTGGGTTTTCTCTTCCCAGTGAATTCCAGCCGCCGATTGAACGGACGCCGAAGCGAGGTCGGACATAAGCGTATCAATCCGCGAATCTTTCGGGTCAAGCATATGAAGCGCTTGCGCGAGATACGCCTTGCCGTAATTATCCAACAAAGCGCGATTCTCGAAGATGAAGTTAGTCAGTCCTGCGTCAAGTTCGTTCGCCCGCGCCAAAACGTAAAGCGTGAAAGCGTAGCGATTGTATTCCGACGCGGCGACGCCCGTCAATAATTCGGCGGGTAAATTGTTTTTCAAGTAACCGACGCCATTATCCAAAACGGTTTGTGTGACGGGATAGCCTGAATCCTTCGCTTCAATCAAACCGTAAACCACATACGCGGAAGTTTGCGGGTCGCTGACGCCGCCGTCCCACCAATTCCAACCGCCGTCAACAAGTTGCTTGGCGTAGATTTTTTGAAGCGCGGCGTTCACTTGCGCGTCTAAATCTTTTTGCATGGGCGAATCTATTCCCGCCGCTTTCAACGCGCGAGACGAAATCACATTCGGCAAAAAGCGCGAGATAGTTTGCTCCATGCAAAGATACGGATAATCTTGCAGATAGGTCAAGCCCGAAGTCATGGACGCGGAAAGCGAAGGCGAAACCTCGACGGAGAGATTTGCGTTATCGAAATTCAACGACGTTGGCAGTTGAATATTTTCAGTCGCCGAATCCGCCGTTGCAACCATGCCCGCCGTGCCGACAGTTTCCGCAACGGTGAATCTGTAAACGGGAATGCCTTGATTCGACAACGTGCCGACGGCGGGTTTGCTCGCGTCGGTGTATGGGGCGTCGTTGGGGCGCAGCAATGCTGCGCCCCTACCAGTCGCCGTCGCGGTCATATCCACGCGCGCGGCGTCTTTATCCACGACGACGTCCCAAGCGACGTAAGCCTGTTGCTTGCCCGCAATCGTAATCGTCTGCGTCGCGTTGGATTTTACTTTTACGCCTTGCGCGTCGAGAGCGACGTTCACGCTCAAGGCTTGATTCGAGTTGTTGAAAATAGTCGCGCCGATTGTGACCGCGTCGCCGACGACAAAGAAGCGCGGCGTTTGCAGTTGAACAAAGAGCGGCTTTGTGCTGACCAACTCGCTGGTGGATTGTCCCACGCGACTATCCGCCGTAACCGCGCGCGCGTCCGCCGACCAAGTGGTGAGATTTTCAGGCAGTTTCACTTTCACTTGCGCTGTGCCGTTGGCGTCCGTGACGACTTGCGCTTTGAAGATGGCGGTGTCTTTGAAATCTTGGCGCACGGTAATCACGCCCGATTCGCCGCCGCCCCCGCCGCCGCCGTTTCCGCTACCGTCGGGGATAGTCTTTTTATAATCCGCGTTGAACTCGTCCGCGTTGGAGACTAATCCGAGCGCGGTGGTTACGCTTAATGGTTGTTGCGAATAAAAACTATCCAACATCGGCGCGGAGTTGGGCGGCGCTAAAGCCAACACGGCTTTATCCACCACCGCCAGCGAGACGTCCGCCGTGACGGGCTTGCCGCTTAAATCTTTTGTTTCAATCGTGTACGTAATTTCATCGCCAGGACCTGCGGCTTTTTTATCGGCGGTCACGGTCACGGCAATCGTTTTTTGCTTTGTGTCCACGTTGATTTTCGTCATGCCGATTTTGAAATTGGGCGAACCCGTTTTTTCCGCGCCGCTAATGACGGTGACGGAAATGTATGAAATCGGCGCCATTGCGTCGGTAATTGGTAATTTGTAAATGGTACTGCCGCCGTGAAGCAAAATCACTTCTTGTTTGTAGATATGCCCGCGCTCGTAAGTAACCAACGCGTACACGTCGTTCTCAAACGGTTGCGCGATTAAAATCTCGGCGACGTCGCCGACTTGATACATTTCTTTGTCGGCAATCAAACTAAAAGCGCGATCATTGGTTTGTCGCCATGCAATCGTTTGGTCGCTGGTCGCCCAAATATATGTCGAGGCGCGTTGCGTGTTGCCTTTGGCGTCATGCACGGTGACAATGGCTTTATACACGCCGCCTTTGGGAGGGATAAAACTGACCGACGCGATTCCATCCGCGCCCGTGACGACAGTTTGCGCGCCGGCGGGAATTTCCTTGACGGTTGTTTCCCAGGTCAATTGACCGCGCGCGTCTTTTTTCTGAACGCTGAACCATTGCCGTTCGACGAAATCCACCGTGACTTTCTGCCCCGCGATTGGATTCGACGCCCAATCCAAGACTGCCACGCTGAACGGTTGCGCAACGCCCGCCGCGCCGATGTAACGCTCGGAGCGAATCCCCGCGTATATCTCGCTTTGGTGCACGACCACGCTGGCGCTGCCGCTGACTGTGTTTCCCGCCACGTCGGTTACGTTGGCATAGAGCGTAAAAGTTTTGCTCATTTTATCTTTGCCGACGTCAAAGGTTTGCGAAATATCCAAATGACCGTTTGCGTCCGTCACGCCGTTGCTTTCATTCAAGGCGTTGGCGAACGTATCTTTTTGCGGCGACCAAAATATATCGCGGTCCCAATCCATGAAACTGAATTGGCTATATTTATCGGAAGCAGGCGTGAAATAATAATTCGCGGATTCAACGTACCAACTTGCCGCCGCGCCCTTCAAACTCCCGCCGGAATAATACGTCGCGTCTAATCCAAAGTTGACCTTCGCCCCCGTGAGGACGGCGGCTTTATCGGACGCCGCGCGGACTTCAAACTCCGGCTTTTTATATTCCGCAATATCAAAACTAATCGAAGCAATCGTCTCGGATTGGGCGTCCGATTTGTAAACGGAAATATTGTACGCGCCCAGCGACACTTCTTTTGCCAGTTTAATTTTGCCCGTGAAGCTGCCTTGCTCATTAACAAGAACGTAACCCGAAAAAATCTTTTTGTCGCCCCATTGGTCTACCACAACATAGACTTGTTTTTGCGTTGACAGACTGTAATGCAAGTCGTCGTTTTGGCGCAAAATGCCTTTGAAGAACACCTCTTGGTCGGGACGATACACAGGTCTATCGGTGTAAAGATAAGCGAAGAGATTCGCCGAGACGCCGTAATAATTTGAATAAACGCCAAAGTCGCCGTTGTTCACGCCGCTCCCCCAATTCAACGCGGTGAACGCAAAGTGACCGCCGCCTTCCGCGCTCGCGTAAGCTGCGGGCGTGATTCCGTTGTGGAGATACGCCAGTCCGTCTTTATCGGAGGTTGTATTTCCAAGCTCATTAAATTTGCCGTCGTAAAACGTAACGGCGACGTCCTTCTGCGGCGCGCCGCTTTCCAAGTCCGTCACCCATGCCAGCTCTTCGGTGGAAGTGGCTTTGAAGGTAATGTTATCCGTTGCGACGATAAAAACGAATCCTTGATAAAAGGACGTTTGATAACTCAGCGGTTTGCCTCGCGCGCCGACAAAGTAATAGCCCGTTTCCAGCGGCTTTCCGCTTTTATCCGCAAATTGAAAGAGCTCGTGTTGCAAGTTGTTCTTGGCTGGGTTTGCGCCAATTTGCCACTCGCGGGCGGACGGGACTTGCGGAGTAAAATCCGTCGGCGCGGTTTCGCCGCTGGATAATTTTTCAAACTCGGATAACGTCAGCGGATAAACGGAAACTGTCGCGTCGCTCAAATTGAGATGTTCAAAATAAACTTCCTGCGCTCCGCCTTTGGCGCGATACACCAGCGGCGTCGGCGGCAGAACCAGCCGCGCGTATGGCAGATAATCGCCATTGGCGAAGGAGTACGACGTCTCGTTTAGAATGGGATTGCCGTATATATCTTTCATGCCGGGCAAGATGCGCACGACATAATTTGTCGCGGGTTTAAGTCCGCCGAGATAAAGAATTTTGTCGTATTGGTTGTAAACCCAATCGGACGGATTTTGCGACGGCGGCGAAATGACTACTTTGCCCTTTAGACTTTCGGCGTCCATCGGCGACGCAAACGTGATGGAAATTCCCGCGCTGAAGACGCCGCTGGAAAGCGCCGCTGGATAGACCTTCGTCACGGAAGGTTGCGGCACGGTGGCGAAATGCGCATACCAGTAGTATCCCTGTTTGATGTAGCCGCCGTCCGCCGCTTGCGCGCTTCCATCAACGTCTAACTCGTAAAAACTGGCAAGGTTGAATTTTCCTTTCGGCGTAATTGTCAGCGTTTCAAACGTTGCGTCCCATGTAAAAGTCGCGGGGACAATCGCTTTCGTTTCGCGGTTAACAATTTTTGTCGCGCTTTCCACGCTTTGTTGATTCATCGGCTGTCCAAACGTGACGATGAAGACTTGGTCAAGCGGAACGTTTGGGACTTCTGCGGATGGATTTTGTTCCCCGTTTTTTAAGCCCATGCTTACGATGGTAGGAGCGCGGGTTCTAAACTGCCAATTGAAAGAAGCGCTCAACGAGTTGCCGAGCGTATCTTGCAACCCCGCTTCAATGCGGACGTCGTAAAAAGTTCCGCTTAATAATTTTTTTTCAGGCTGAAAAACGTACGTCGAGGAGTTTACCCACTCGCCTTTGCCTTTAACTTCGGGCGCGAATATCAACGGGGCGTCGTAGGGGCGGAGCAATGCTCCGCCCTTACCGACGGAAAGCGGCGCGACGGGATGATTGAAAATCACCGTAACGCTGGCGGTCAAATCTACTTCCTGCGTATCCGCCGCAGGAAAAGTTTGCGCGACGGCTAACGCTTCAACCGTTTTAAATTCAATTTCAATTTTTTCTCGGAGGAGAGTTTTATCTTTGGCGCGGAGGTTGGAGAAGGTTGCGAGATAGGTTGTTGCGGGTTGCAAGGGCGCGGCGGGGACGAAGGTAAACGTTCGGGCATTGACCCAACTCCCTTTCCCAGAAACAGATTTCCCGTCAACCAGCAACGCAAACGTTCCGTTTGCGGAATCCATGTCGCGGTCAAAGGTAATTTCCAGCGGAGACGATAATCCCAACCGTTGACCTCGCATTGGATTTTGCGCGACGATATGAATCCCCGTTGGTTGCGCTTCGATGGAAAGCGAAGTTTTTCCGCGCGACAAGATGATTGGAAGCGCCACCGCCAAGACGATAGCCGTTAAAATGCCGAGCGCTTGCAAGAATTTTTTATTGTCCATTTTAGCCTCTTTTTTATCGCGGAAGAAACGCTTACATTATAACGAGCAATGCCGTTTTGAGGTTGATTGCGTTAAGAGCAAGTCAGGATCAGCGGCTTGCCACTTGGCGCGCCTTCCCTATTATAAGACGATATATGTTGCGCGACTGTTCCACAGACGGTAAAACTCTAGCCACCCGACACTTTTAAATCGGGCGCGGATAAACGCTGATGAACGCGGATTTTTTGAAAAATTGCCAGAAAAAAAATCTTTTCGCGCTCGTCCGCGTCCCATTTCGAAAACTATCAGGCAGCTAGGTAAAACTCAATGTATCTCGATTACTTGCGTTCGCTTATTGCCTCTTCCTACTTTTTACCGAATTTGGAATGGTCGCCTTCTTTTCTTTCATTCTTTGCTATAATCATCTTATCTTATACTTAGCGCGGTTATAAACTGCGGTTTTAAAAATCAAACCATTGAACCGCAAAGCGCGCCAAGTGCGCGAAGACAAAGGCGTTTCCTTTGCGCTCTTCGCGCGCTTAGCGGTAAGAAAAAAGCGCAAAACCTGCCCGCGCTCAGTATATCTAACAAAAGGAGCGTAAACTATGCAAAGCTTTTCACGCGGCTGGAGATTTCTCATGCAGGCATGGGGCATGGCGTTCAAGGACAAGGACTTGCTCAAGCCTTCGTTCTATGCGCTTGGCGTCGGGATGATTGTTGCCGTCATCGGCGTCATTCCGCTCATTGTCGCTTTCTTTATCTTTGGCGATCAAGGCGTCGGCAGAATTATCTTGTTTAGCATGAGCGGCGTTTTGATTTTTGTCCAGTTTACGGTGACCTATGTTTTTTCAGGCATGACCGTCTACTTGATTTACGGCTATCTTACCGAAGGCGACGGCAGAATGGACAAGGCATGGGCAATCGTGCGCCGCGACTTTTTTGATATTCTCACCTTGGCGGCGGCTTCAACCGCCGTGAACATGTTGCGCAACGCGGCGAATAGCTCCAATAAAAACAGCGTTGCGGCAAGTTTAGCGCGTTCCGCAACGGGCTTGTTAGCAACGCTGTGGACGGAAGCCGCCGCGCTCATTTTGCCCGCGATGATCATTGACAACTTAAATTTGAAAGCGGGCTTGCAGCGCGTTGCGAAAATCACCAAAGACAATCTCCTGCTCATTGGCGTTAGCGCAGTCGGCGTACGCTGG
>Ga0315281_10000561_pt1 | contig 51886 bp, 56 predicted proteins | sample YL17G07_0_MG_FD_204540 | JGI IMG/M metagenome (GOLD analysis project Ga0315281, IMG submission 204540) | Sediment microbial communities from Yellowstone Lake, YNP, Wyoming, USA - YL17G07_0 | ecosystem: Environmental > Aquatic > Freshwater > Lake > Sediment | place: USA: Wyoming | collected...
CGCTTCGTTGATTTGGAGGTGTCTGGCCGAGAGGGCGTGGGACAAAAATGCAATGCGCCCGGCCATCGTCCGCTCGTTTTTCTCCTCGATCGCCTTGCGAAGGTAGTCCGAACGCGACATGCCGGAAAGTCGCGCCAGCTCGTCGGTCTGTTCGACGAGTTCCGTTGTGGAGCGGAAGGTAAGTGGTATAGCGCCCATAATGTGTCACCTTATCGTAGGCGATAAATGTAAGACATATTCGTATTCCATGCAAGCATAATAGCCGTCAAACATGCTCGCCCAAAAAAAACGGGCGCCCGAAGGCGCCCGTTGCAACAACTGCTTGAGTGTTTCTTAGAACGAGTGGCCCATGCCAAGCTGGAAGCCACGCGGATCCGCGCCGGCGGCAACAAAGCCTCCGCCACCCTGAACGGCACCGCCCGTCGCCAAAGTGTTGAACGCAGTGTTCAAGCCCATCGAGCCCCCGACATCGTTCTTGATGCGGCCGTAGGTCGCGTAGAACTGCGTACGCGCGGTCATCTGGTGGTAATAGCCAAGACCCCAGAAGCTCGAGTCCGCACTCGCGATCAGCTTGTTCTTACTCTTGGCCACCGAGAAGGCAAGAATGCCCTTGCCGATGTCGACTTCGGCCCTGGCACCATTGAGGCGGCGGTTCTCAGCCGCGCCCGTGCCGCTCTGCTTGCTCCTCGTGTGGAGGCCGAAGAGGCGCCATCCCGAGAACTTGTAGTACGCCGCAAGGCTGGTGTCTTTCTCGTTGTAGTCGGTTGCAGCAGCGGCGGCAACAGCGGTAGGTACACCCGTAGCAAGCGCCCCAGCACTCGTGAACGAGAAGCCAGCCGCGGCAGCTCCGGTCTTGGTCCTCGTACGGGCCTCAGCAAAGCCGATGCCGAATGGACCTCGTTCCCAACGCAGGTGGCCGTCCCAGAAATTGGCGTTCTTGTTGGTGGCCGCGGTCACAGCCTCGCCCGGCGCCCAACCGGCACCGAAGGTGAAGCCGCCGCCAATTACCGGGCTCGAATACTTCAGGTAGTTGCTCGCGCGGGTGACCTGGTCTTCCAGCCCGTAGAACGACTGGAAGGAGTTGCCACCGGCGATGCCGTCGGCCAGGAGCACGTTGACATAGCTGTGGGTCGTCTGGCGGCCGAGGGACAGTTCGCCCCAGCTCTTGCCCGCAAGTCCGACGAAGGTCTGGCGACCCGTCATCAGCGCAGGCGTTACGCCAGTGTCGCCTTGGATGTCGAATTCGATTACCGCGCGCGCCGACAGGCCGCCGCCGAGGTCTTCGGTCGCCCGCGCGCCCAGACGCGAACTTCTCGCGCCGCCGCTGCCGAAGCCCGACTTGCTGCCGGCGCTGGTGCCGGGTGCGGTGTACTTGCTGACGTTCTGATAGCCGACGTCGACCAGGCCGTAGAGCACCACCGTCGACTGTGCCCAGACCGCAACCGGCGCAACCAGCGCCGCCGCAACTGCCGTCGTAAGAATTCTGTTTGGCATATTTATTCTCCAATTGGTCAAGTAAACGTCGTCCGGGCCTCAGACGCGGTAGCCGCGCAGGCCTTCCAGGTCGAGGATGCGCACCGTCCTACCCTCGACCTCGATCAAGCCGGCCGCGGACAGTTCGTGCAGCACGCGCGAAAAATGCTCCGGCGTCATGTTGAGCCGGGAGGCGACCACGCTCTTGCCCGCCGAGAGTTCGACCTCGGCCGGCGATTCCTCGTCGCGCAACAGGTAGCCGATCACGCGCTCGGCGCTGGAGCGCAGGGAGTAGGCTTCGACGTCCTTCACGAGGCCGTGCAGCCGGCGCGACAGGCCCGAGAGCATCTTGCGGCTGAACGCGGGATCGCGCGCCAGTTCGCTGAAGACGCAGTGCTTGGCGACGTGCAGCAGCATGGTGTCGTGCAGCGCGCGCGCGAACACGATGTAGGGTTTTTCCAGGAACATCAGCGCCTCGCCGAAACTCTGGCCCGGGCCGATGATCTCCACCACCTTCTCTCCGCCCTGCGGAGAGTTGAAACCGAGCTTTACCTCGCCGTAGACGACGATGTGAAAACCGGTGCAGGGGTCGCCGGCGTGAAACACCGCTTCGCCCTTGGCGATGCGCGAGGGCAGCGTGAAGGCCGCGACGCGGTCGAGTTCCTCCTGGTTCATCTCGCTGAACATCGGCAATTTCCCGAGGATCGCGGGCACGTTTGTCCCGTTGGACCTGGGCCGGTGGATGGTAATCGGGCTGCTCATATCAGTGGCTCGTCCCGTCCGATCTGTTGATCTTGTTGTGCACGTTGTATTTTCCCGAGGGCTTGTTCATCGGCAGGCGCTTGACCTCCTCCAGCGTCGCCGCGTCGTAGACCACGATCGCGCCGTCGGTCTCCCAGACGCTCACCAGCGCGTAGCGGCCGTCGGCGCTGAATTCGACGTGCGCGGCGGTCTTGCCCGGCGCCGGGCGCAATTCCTTCACCACCTCGAGGCTGCGCTTGTCGATCACCTGCAGGGTGTCCTTGCGCGGGCTCATGAACGCATCCACCCAGGCGTAGGGCGTTTTCTCGTGGCTGCGCAGGAAAAAGCCCGGCCCCAGGGTCGGGATCTGGCGCACCACTTTCCAGTCGCGCGTGTCGATGATGCTGACCACCCCTTCGCGCAGGTTCGGCGTCGCCAGCACGGTGCGGCCTTTCCAGTCCCAGGTGATGCCGGAGGCGAGATGCGGCATGCCCGGCACGTCCACGCTGGCGATCTTGCGCCGCACGTCCAGGTTCACCACCTGCCCCTTGCCACCCTCGCGCGAGGTGCCCAGAACTTCCGAATAATTTCGCGTGAAGAAGAAATCGTCCAACAGCTCTTCGAGCAGGGTACGGCGCGGATTGAGCTGCCCGGGAATGAACGCACCCTCCTTGCTGCGGTAGTCATGCACCAGACCGGTCGCAATCGGCTCGGCGCGGTCGTCGTAACTGATCTCCCAGACTTCGGGAATGTCCTTCAGTGCGGCGATGAAACTCTTGCGCGGCGCGGCGTCGTACACGGCCGACACGCGCGAGGAGTTCCTGCCCGCCTGGTCGCGCACCGGAATCAGCTTGATGAAACGCAGGTCCGCGTCGAGAACCACCAGCGAGTGCGGCAGGTAGTTTCCTGCCAGGACGAAGCGGCCATCGGAGGAGACGGCGATGTTGCGGGTATTGATGCCGGCGCGGGCTTCCGACACCAGGCGCAGGTTCCACAGGTCGTATTTCGATACCCAGCCGTCGCGCGACGCGAAATACACGAAACGTCCCTCGGGCGAGAATTTGGGGCCGCCGTGCAGCGCGTAGCGGGTGGCGAAACGCGTAATCGGTTCCAGCCGGTCGCCATCGAGGATGGTGGCGTGATGATCGCCGGTCTCGACCACCACGAAGAGATTCATCGGATCGGCCGCGAACACCGGCTTCACGGCATCGGGCGTCCTGGCTGCGTACTCGATGCGCGAGGCCCGAATCTGCTGCTCGCCCCACTCCGGCGCCTTGCCCGGGCTGGTATAGAGATAATCGGCGAGCTGCCGGATTTCCGCGGCGCCCAGCTTTTCATCGAAGCGCGGCATCTGCGTGGCGATCCGCCCCTGCGCGATGACCTGCAGCGCCGCGGGGCGCCGCAGGCGCTCGAGACTCTCGGGCAGCAGCGCCGGGCCGATGCCGCCCAGACGATCCGCGCCATGGCAACCCACGCAGTGCTCGGCGTAGAGTCTCGGCGCAGCCGATCCTGACGGCGCTGTCTGCGCAAAGCCGTCAAACGCAAGAAGCGCGCCTGCGAAAAGAAATAGCGTCAGGCGGAACGAATCCATACCGTGTCCTTTCCCCGGTAGGGCAGCACCGGCACGCGTTCGCGCCCGGGCGCAACGCCGATTTCCTCGTCGCTCAGGTAGCAACCGGGATCTTCTTCCCACGGGTCGCCGGTGAGTTGCATCGCGCGCACGCGCGTGTTGCCGCCGCAGATGTCGAAATACGCGCACGCCGCGCAACGCCCCTTGACGCGGCGCGGCCGCGCTTTCAGGCCGGCCATCACCGGGTCGCTGGTGTCCCGCCAGATCGCCGAAAAAGCGCGCTCGCGCACGTTGCCGAGCGAGTAGTTCCACCACATCGTGTCCGGGTGCACGTTGCCGAGGTTGTCGATGTTGGCCACGTTCACACCGGAAGAATTGCCGCCCCACTCGGCGAGTTTCGCGCGCAGATGCGCTTCGCGCTCCGGGAAGCGCCGCCGCGTCCAGAGCAGAAGGTAGGCGCCGTCGGCGTCGTTGTTGCCGGTGACGAACTCTTTCTCGACGCCGCGGCGATGGTAGTCCCAGCAGGCGTCGAAGAATCCATCCATCGCGCGGCGCGTGGTCTGGAAATGCGCGTCGGTGCCGCGGTTCTTGTTGCCGCGCCCGGCGTAGTTGAGGTGCGAGAGGTAGAACTTGTCGATGCGCTCGGCTTCGGCGAGTTCGAGCAGCGCCGGCAGGTCCGCCGCATTGTCCCCGGTGACCGTGAAACGCATCCCCACCTTCACGCCTTCGTCGCGGCACAGGCGCAGCGCGGCGAGCGACGCTTCGAACGCGCCGGCCTTGCGCCGGAAACGGTCGTGCGTCTCCGGCAGGCCGTCCAGGCTGATGCCGACGTAGTCGAAACCGGCGCCGGCGATGCGGCGCGCGAGCGCTGCGTCGATCAGCGTGCCGTTGGTCGACAGGCCGGTGTAGAACCCCATCGCCTTCGCGCGCGCGGCGATGTCGAAGATGTCCCGCCTCAGCAGCGGCTCCCCGCCCGAGAGGATCAGCACCGGAACGCGAAAGGTTTTCAGATCGTCCATTACCGTGTTGACCTCGGCGCTGGATAGTTCGCCGGGAAAATCGACATCCGTCGAGATCGAGTAGCAGTGCTTGCAGGTCAGGTTGCAGCGCCGGATCAGGTTCCAGATCACGACCGGACCCGGCGGGTCACGGCGCGGCTCCACCGCCGTCGGCTGGTCGATTTCCTTCATGAAGCGCGAGACCCGGAACATATCAGCCCACCCGCAGCCCGGTTTTCTTCAGGATGCGCTTGCTGTAGAGCACCTCGTGCGCGCGCGCCGCGCCGCCGATCAACGCGGCGATCCGCGCGACTTTCGCCTCGACTTCGGCGCGGTCGCGGCCGTGCACCATCGCGAACAGGTTGTAGCGCCAGCCGTCGCAGCGCGGCCGGCGATAGCAATGGGTCACGAAGGCAAGCGCGCCGACCTGCGGACCGAGTTCCGCAACCGCCTCGTCGGGCACGTCCCACACCGACATGCCGTTGGCGCGATAGCCCAGCGCGTAGTGGTTGGGGACCGCGGCAATGCGCCGCACGCGTCCATCGGCCAGCATGCGCCTGAAGCAGCCCATCACTTCATCCTCCGCGACACCGAACTGCGCCGCGAGCGCCGCATAGGGTTCCGCCACCAGCGGCAGGCCCGCCTGCGTCGCGCGCACCAGATCCAGGTCGGTCATGCGGCGAGCTCCAGGCCGATGAAGTATTCGTCGAGTTTCGGCAGATCGACCACCGGGTAGCCGGTTTGCGCCTCTATGCACCTGCGCACCTCGGCGATCTCGCCGGGCTGCGCGCTCGCCAGCACGAACCACATGTTCAGCCGGTGCTCGCGCTCGTAGTTGTGCGCCACTTCGCGGAACGCGTTGACGATGCCGCAGACGCGCTCGAAGTCATGGGCCGGCACGCTCATCGCGCAAAGCGTGAACGCCCCGCCCAGCCGGTCGGCGTTGTAGAGCGGCCCGAAGCGCGTGAGAGCGCCCTGCTCCAGCAGGTTTTGCAATTTCAGGATCAGCGTCGCTTCATCGGTGCCGAGTTCGCGGGCCGCCGCGGCGAAAGGCCGCGGCACGACCGCAATGCCGCGCTGCAGGGCGGTCACGATGCGGCGCTCGAGATCATCCATGCGCGGTTTCGGCCGCAGCGGCGTAGCGCGCGCCGCGCTGCTTGAAGCAGCGGCGGCTGAACAGCACCTCGAACGGCAGATCTGCGATCCCGTGCTTTTCGCGCAACCAGGCGATCTGCCGCTCGACCGCGGCGCGCTCCCGGCCATGGATCATGCAAAACAGGTTGTAGGGCCACGCCGGCGGCCTGCGCGGCCGGCGGTAGCACAGCGTCACGAAGTCTTCGGCCGCCATCGCCGCGCCGATCCGGCTCACCTCCGCGTCGGGCGCATCCCAGACCACCATCGCGTTCGCTTCGTAGCCGAGACGGCGGTGGCGCACCACCACGCCGATGCGCCGGGCGACGCCCTCTTCCAGCCAGCAGCCCAATGTTTGCATCAACTCGCCCGCGCCCAGACCCGTCGCGGCGGCGATTGCGGAATAGGGCTGCGCCACCAGCGGCAAACCCTCCTGCAGTGCCGCGACCAACGGCCGCTGCGCTTCGTCGATCCGGGCACCGGTGGCAGGCGCGGCGCGCGGCGCATTGCCGGTGCGCAGGTCGAAGCCAAGATCGATATGGAATTCCTCCAGCAACGGCAGCGACAGCATGGGCAGCCCAACCCGGTACTCGACGCGCGAGCGCGCCGCCTGCAGCGCCGCGAGCGAAGACGCGGTCAGCACGAACCACAGGTTGAAGCGGTGCTCGCGCTCGTAGTTGTGGTTGACCTCCGTCTGTTCGCTCAGCCAGGCCGCGACCTCATCGGTCCGCCCAGGCGGCACGGCGAGGGCGACGAGCGTGCTTGCGCCCGCCGCATTGGGACGGAACACCACGCCGATGCGGCTGACGATCCCGTCTTGCGCGAGGCGGCGGTAGCGATCGAGAACCACCTGCTCGCTTGCGCCGGCGACGGCGGCGATCGCGGCGAACGGGCGCTCCACCAGCGGAAAATCGCGCTGAAAATCGTTGAGCAGCCTCTGGTCCAGGGCGTCGAGCATCAGAATCCGGTGGTGAAGGCGCGGCTGCTGAAAAAGATGCCGCTTGGCTTGTCGGCGCGGATGCGCGCCAGTTCCGCGAACGAAGCCGGGTCGTAGACGATCACGGAATCATCGTCGCGCGAGGAGATCCAGACCTGCTCGCCGCGCGCGGTGAACTCCATGTGCAGCACCGCTCGCCCCGGCCTGAGTTCCCTGACGATGCGCCGGCTCGGCAGGTCGATGACCTGCACCGTGTCGTTGTCCGGAAACGCGAAGTTGACCCACACGCGCCGCCCGCCGGGCTGCGCGATCGCGAACACCGGCTGGCCGTGCACCGCGATGCGCCCCTCTTCACGCCAGGTGGCGGTGTCCACGAGCAGCACCTCGTTGCGTCCGATCGCGGGCAGCACCGCGAGCCCGCCGGCCACCGCCCAGCCGCGCAAATGCGGCATCTTGTACACGGGCAGCGGCGCCACGCCGCGCCCGTAGCCCTCGAGGATGCGGCGCGCACCCGCCTGCGGATTCCACAGGTCGATGAGCGCAAGGCCATCCTCACCGAACAAACCCGCGATGTAGTGCCGGCCATTCGGCGTCACGAAGCCGTCGTAGGGTTGCTTTCCCACGTTGCGGATTTTGTCCACCCGTGGCGCGCGCGGCGCGCTCGCATCCACGATCCATATCTCGCCCGCCTCGAACAGGCTGAAGACGAACCGGTTGCCCGGAGCGTCGGTGATGCCGACCACCTTCGCCCCGGTCGGCACCTCGGCGAGCGGCGCGAGAGTCGCCGCATCGAAGATGCGCACGCCGCCCGGCTCGTAGTTCGCCACCGCAACCAGGCGCCCATCCTGGGAGATCGCGCCGCCGATCGAGTTGCCCGCCTGCAGCACGCGCCGCTCGACGCTGGCGCGCAGGAGATCGACCTTGGACAGGCCGCCGTCGCGGCCGAAGACGTAGGCGTAGCGGCCGTCGCGCGAGTAGACGACCGACGCATGCGACAGGTCGCCCAGCCCTTCGATGCTGGCGAGTTCAGTTCGGCCGGTGGTCTCGATCAGTTTCAGCCGCCCGGCGGCACGCTCGACGATCAGCCCCAGGTCGCCGGTGCCGCGCAGCGCCGGTTGCGCGCATCCGGCGAGCAGCAGGATCAGGAGCCAGGCCCTACTCACGCGGCAATCCCGCGCGCAGCATTTCGACCACCCAGGCGGCTTCGGCCTCGCTGAGGAACCGGCTCCAGGGCGGCATCGCGGTGCCGCGGCGGCCATGCAGGATGACGAAACGCAGTTGCTCAGGATCTTTTGCGGAGATGACAGAAGGAAGAAGCGCCGGCCCAAGGCCGCCCTTCATGGTCAGGCCATGGCAGGAGCCGCAATCCTGGCGCACCATGTTGACGAGCTCGCCGCGACGCGGCTCGACGGGACTGTCGGCGGCGCCCCCCGGCACGATCCAGGCGGCCCACAGTACGGCCGCGAACACAATCCCGTTCCCCATGGGCGTAGCGTGCACCAGCATGCCGCGCGGGACTTAACCTAGATCAACATCTGCGCTGGCTGCGCGCGTTAGGGTTAGTGGCATGAACAGTTCGCGACGCGACGCGCCTGCGGCTACGCAACGCGGTTCGGTATACCTCGTGGGCGGCGGACCGGGAAATCCGGACCTGCTCACGCTGCGCGCGCTGCGCGTGATGCTGGAGGCGGACGCGGTGCTGTTCGATCACCTGGTCGCGCCCGAGATCGTCGATCTCGTGCGCCACGGCGCCGAGCGCATCTATGTCGGCAAGGAGCAGGACAATCACGCGCTGGGCCAGGAGCAGATCAACGCCCTGATGGTGCGGCTCGCTCGCGAGGGCAAGCGCGTGGTGCGCCTGAAGGGCGGCGACCCGTTCATTTTCGGGCGCGGCGGCGAGGAAATCGAAGCGCTTGCCGCTCACGGCATTCCCTTCGAAGTGGTCCCGGGCGTCACGGCGGCCTCCGGAGTGGCCGCCTACGCCGGCATCCCGCTCACCCATCGCGATCTCGCCCATTCGTGCGTATTCGTCACGGGCCACCTGAAGGACGGCACGCTGGATCTCAATTGGGACGCGCTGGTGCGTCCAAGGCAGACGGTGGTCATCTACATGGGCGTGCACGGCCTCGCGCAGCTGTGCAAGGCGTTCCTCGCGCACGGCCTCGCGGCCGCGACGCCGGCCGCGATCATCGAGAAGGGCACCACGCCGGGCCAGCGCGTGGTCGCCGGGACCATCGAAACGCTGGCCGGGTTGGCCGCCGAAGCGGGGGTGCGCCCCCCGGCCCTGGTGATCGTCGGCGAAGTGGTCCGGCTGCGGGAAAAGCTCCGCTGGTTTCCAATGCAAACAGGAGGACAGGATGTACAAGCACATACTGGTGTCAACTGACGGCTCCAAGCTCTCGGGCAAGGCGATCCGCACCGCGGTCAAACTCGCCGATGCCACGGGCGCGAAAGTAACCGGCCTGTACGTGATCGCACCGTTCGTCGCCGCCGCCTACGGCGAGGGTGCGATGTACGCGCCCGTGATGTCGCCCAAGCGCTACAAGGAACTCACGGAGCGCGAAGCGCGCAAGGCGCTCGCGGTGGTCGAAATCGAGTCACGCACGGCCGGAATCGCATACGACAGCACGATGCTGACCGCGGACAACCCCTGGGAAGGCATCATCCGCGGGGCAAAAGCGAAGAAATGCGACCTGATCGTGATGGCCTCGCACGGCCGCCGCGGGCTCTCCGGCCTGCTGCTGGGCAGCGAGACCACCAAGGTGCTGACGCATTCCAAAGTCCCGGTGCTGGTATGCCGCTGACCCAGCACAGGCACTACTTCACGATCGAGCAGCGCGAGAGGCTGCAACACCAGCTCGAGGCCCGCGCCGCGATGCTGCGCGAGGAAATCGGCGAGGACGTCAAGGCGGACCTCGATGCCGAGCCCGAGGCCGTGGCGCTCAAGCTCGACGTGGTCGAGCTGCGCGCGGTCGAGGCGGCGCTCGCCCGTCTGCACACGCCGGATTTCGGGCTTTGCGAGGACTGCGCGGCGGAGATCTCCTATGCGCGGCTGAGCGCCAATCCGACCGCGGTCCGTTGCATCGGCTGCCAGACGAAGCGCGAGAGAGGCCTGGGACCCCCCGCGCGCCCCTGACGATGTACCGCCATATCCTGGTCGCGACGGACGGTTCGGCGATTTCCATGCCGGCCATCCGCATGGCCGCGGATCTGGCCAAGGCGCTGGGCGCAAAGCTGACTGCGCTGACGGTGGTCGCGCCCTACTTCCCGCCCGACAGCGGCAAGGCGTACGGCTCGCTGAGCGGATTCCGGCGTGACGGCGACGGCCTCATCGGTGCTCGGCGGCGAACCCTGGCGGGTGATCCTGCGCGTGGCGCGCACGAGGAAATGCGACCTGATCGTGATGGCCTCGCACGGGCGGCGCGGAATCGCCGGCCTGCTGCTGGGCAGCGAGACCACCAAGGTGCTGACGCACTCGAAAATCCCCGTGCTGGTGTGCCGCTGATGCCGCCCTAGCCGGCGGCAATCCATCGCGCTGAACGCGCGAGCCGGCGCAGTTCGCCCACCGTGTTGATGCGCTGGCGTTCGGCTTCGGCAAGCAGCACCAGCAAGAGCTGCGCCGTGGCGAGCGCGTCGCCGAGCGCATCGTGCCGCTCCGGACAGGCGATGCCGAATTCGCCAAGCCAATCGTCGAGCGAACGCCGGGTACGGCCGCGCTCCGGATAGAGCGCCGGCGCGAGTTGCGCCAGGTCGAGCCAGCGCCGCGGCGCCGCCAATCCGCGCACCGGCGACATCGCGCGGCGCAGGACCGCGTCGTCGAAGGGTGCATGGAACGCGACGGGCAATCCGTCGCCGAGAAAACCCGCGAACTCGCGCAACGCTTCGCCGGCCGGGCGGCCGTTGCGCTGCGCCTCGCCGCCGATGCCGTGCACGAGGATGTTCCGCGTGTCGCTCGGTGATTCCTGGCGCAGAACCGCGCTGAAACTCTCGCCCAGCTCGATCCTGTTGCCGCGCACTGCAACCGCGCCGACCGCGAGCAGGCGGTCGCGCTCGGGGTCGAGGCCGCTCGTTTCACAGTCCAGTACCACCCAGCGCGCCGCACGGATCGGGTCCGCCTCGCCCCCGGCCCCCAGCAGCCGCGCGAGGAACCGCCTCAAAGCCCGAAATCCATGCGCAGGCGCTCCTGCAGCAACGCCGCCTGCCGGAACGCCACTTTGAGAATACGCCGGTCGACCGCGTTCAGCCGCGCCGGATCGATGCGGTTCTCGGCGCCTTGCGGCACCTCGCCCTCGAGGTGCTGGCGCCGCAAGCGCAAACCCTGGATGTAGTGAAAGGCCTCCACCGCCGCCGCGGCTTCGGTTTGCGGCAGCACGCCGGCGTCCCCGGCGGCGCGCAGGCGCGCGGCCGTGCCTGTCGCGGGCAACGCGTGCGCCAGAGCGAGCACGCGTGCGGCATCGACGAACAGGCGCGCGCCGTGCCCCTTCAGGTCGAGGGTGCCCGGAAACCTCGCCGAATGGTCGGCGGTGAACCCACGCAGCAGTCCGAGCGGCGGCGGCACCCGCAGCGCGTTGCCGATCATCGCCCGGCCAAATGCCGGATTGCCGCGGGTCTGCGCCAGCACTTCCTCGCGCAGCGCACCGGCCAGACCGGCATCGCCGGCGATGGCCCGGAAATCGAAGAAAATCGCCGCATGCAGCAGCGCTTCTGGATCCGGGTTGCGGATCCAGTCATCGAACAGCCGCCGCCACTCCTCGAGCGACAGGCACCAGCGCGAATTGCGCGCCATGATCTCGCCCTGGCACAGCGGAAAGCCGCAGGTCTCGAGGCCGCGGTTGATTTCCTCGGCGAAGGCGAGCAGCGCGGCGCGCGCCGTCGCCGCGTCGCCTTCGGCGACGAAAATCAGCGCGTTGTCCTGGTCGGTGGCGAGCGTCTGCTCCAGCCGCCCTTCGCTGCCGAGCGCCAGCCAGCACCAGCGACCCCGGAGCGCATCGTGCTGCCCCGCAATCGCATGCCGCCGCGCCGCCAGATCGATCAGGCGCTGCGACAGGCCGTCGTTCAACGCGCTCGTCATCTGCGTCACATGTTCGGCGTCCACGCCCTGCGCGAGCAGGCGGCGCGCCAGATGCCGCACGTCGGACGCGGCTTCGGCAAGCTGCGCCGCCGATCCCGCCGCGCGTATGCGCTCCGTGGCGCGCCGCAGGCTCACGCGCTGCAGCGTGAACAGGTTGCGCTCCGAAATCACCCCGCGCAGCCGCCCGTCGCGCGTCACGACCACGTGGCGGATGCCGTGGCGCGCCATGGCCAGAGCGGCCTCCACCAGCGGCGCTTCCTCTTCCAGGCAGACGGGCGACGGCGTCATCAGCTTGCCGATCGGCGTGTCCATCGGCGTCTGCGGCAGGGCGATGCGTTCCAGCACGTCGGGCGTGGTGAATATGCCCACCGGAACCTGCTTCGCGTCCACCACCACCATGGAACCCACGCCGCTCGCGTGCATCGCCCTGACGACATCGGCCGCGGAATCCTCGGCGATGCACCAGACCGGCTCGCGCGCGACCACGCTGCGCAGCGGCGCGAGCATGCCGACCCCCTCATCCAGCGATTCGGCCGCCTCGGCGCGGCGCGCGCGGTGCGACTGCCCTAGCAGCGCGGCCAGATAATCCGTGCAGTAGACGCGGAAGTGCGGGCTGCTGTCGAGCAGCGCACGAAAATCCTCGGACGGAAGTTCCCAGCAGAAACAGTCTTCATCCGCGCGGTACGTGTAGGACGTCGCACGCCGGCCGATCAGCGCGCCGATTGAAAAACACTCGCCGGCGCCGAGCACCACGTCCGCCGTTGCCCGCGCGGCGCCCGCCGCGGCGGCACCGCGCACGTGCCCCTGCTTGACGATATAAAGGCGGTCGGCGACGCCGCCCTCCGGTCCGATGATGGTGGCGCCGCGCGGGTGGTAGCCGAGGCGCAGGCGCGCGGCCATCTGGCGCAGCGCCGCCGGTTCCATGGCGTCGAAGGGCGCGTGCTGCCCAAGCGCGGTGACGGTGGATTCGAGAAGTTGCCGGTTTGCGGCTTGCATCCGGCTACGATAGCGCTCTTGGCGCTAGTGCGCCTTCTTCCAGCGATCGCCCAGCCCGACGGGCGCCGGGGCGAGGTTGACGATGCGCTGGTAGAGCGTGGCGAAATCCTTCTCGCGCAGATCGGCGATCGGATCCTCGTTGCCGGCGAACGCGATCTCGATGGCGTTCCAGTCCGCCGCCGTGAGCACCTTCTGCGCGAGCGGCAGCAGCTCGTTCTCCTCCTTGCCCATGTGCTTCCAGTGAAACTGCGAGTAAGCCTCGACCGCGGCGGCGAATTTTTCCGCGCCCGCGGGCCAGGTCTGCTCGAATTCGAGCAGCGCGCGCTCCAGGTCCCGCACCAGCTGCGCGCCCATGACGTGCTCGGCCTGGAGACCTTCGACCAGCGCGCGCGCGCCGGGGTCGCGCTCCAGCAGGCGCGCGAACAGGTAGCGGTCCTCCTTGGGATGGTGCATGCGCTCGGGAAACGCGTCGATGTAGTAGATCATCGAGCGAAAGACCGCGAATTCCGGACGCAGCCTGGCGTCCTGCGCCATCTGCGCGAGGGACTTCAGGCCGCTCAGCACCGCCGAAATCGACCGGTGCTCGTCGTGGATGATGCGCATCGCCTGGTGCATGATCGTCTCCTTCCTAGAGGCAAAGCAGCCCGCGTCCGATGGCTTCGCCCAGACCGCCCGCATGCGCCAGACCGTATGTCCCGAAGCCGAGCACCACGCCGCCGATGACAATCCGCCACGCGCGCAAGCGCGCCGCGAGCCATCCCGCGGCGAGCAGAAATGGCAGCGTGCCCAGGCCGAAGGCCGCCATGGCCAGCGCGCCGCGCGCGGCGCCGCCGGAGAACGTCGCCGCGGCCAGCGCGGCGTAGACCATGCCGCAGGGCAGCCAGCCCCAGACCAGCCCCGCCGCGTAGGCTTGCGCCGGATTTCGCGCGGGCAGCAGGCGTGACGCGAGCGGCTGCAGCCGGCGCCAGAGCGGCATGCCGAGCGCCTCGAACCGGGCAAGCAGGCGGCCCGCGCCCGCGAGGTACAGGCCAACGAGGACGAGCATTGCATTGGCCGCGACTTGCAAGGTCTCCTGCGCCGGCAGGACGCCCGAGGCATAGGCCGCAGCGCCCAGCGTTCCGGCGGCAGCGCCCGCCGCTGCGTAGCTCGAGAGGCGCCCCAGGTTGAACGCGAGGCGCGTCCGCCAAGCTGCTTTCTCCCTGATCGGAACGACCTTCTTTGCATCGAAATTGGCGACACGCGTGTCGAACGCGGCGACAATGCCGCCGCACATGCCGACGCAGTGCACGCCCGAGGCGAGTCCGGCGCCGAGCATCGCAGCGGGCAGGAAATCCACGCTCAGATCACCTTCGAGTAGGTCGCGCGCTGGCGCTGCTGGCGCAAATAACGGTCGAACACCGCGCACACCACGCGCACCAGCAGGCGGCCCTTCGCCGTCACCACGATCCAGTCGGGCTGCAGCTCAACGAGCCCGTCATCCGCCAGAAGCTGGAGGTCCTGCATCTCGGTGGCAAAGTAGCGCCGGAAATCGATCAGCCAGGACAGCTCGACCGCTTCCAGCGAGAGCCGGAAATTGCAGATCAGCGCCTGGATCACCGAGCGCCGCACCAGGTCGTCCGCGCTCAGCTCGATGCCGCGCCATACCGGCAGGCGCCCGGCATCGAGCGCCTCGTAGTAGGCCTGCAGGTCCTTCGCGTTCTGGTAGTACGAGGGTCCGACCCGGCCGATCGCCGAGACGCCGAAGCCGAGCATGTCCGATTCCGGGTGCGTCGAGTAGCCCTGGAAATTGCGCTGCAGCCGCCCCTGCGATTGCGCCACCGCCAGCGCATCATCTGACTTCGCAAAGTGGTCCATGCCGATGTAGACATAGCCCGCCCCGGTCAGGCGTCCGATGGCGAGCGTGAGGATGTCGAGTTTGTGCTGCGCCGAGGGCAGTTCGGCCTCGACGATGCGCCGCTGCGGCTTAAACACGGCGGGCAGGTGCGCGTAACTGTAGAGCGCGATCCGCTCCGGCGAGATGTCGAGCACCTTGTCCAGGGTCGTCTCGAAGCTCGCGGGCGTCTGCAGCGGCAGGCCGTAGATCAGGTCCAGGTTGATCGAACGAAAGCCGCTCGCGCGCGCCTCCTCCACCACGCGCCGCGTTTCCTCTTCGCTCTGGATGCGATGCACCGCCGCCTGCACTCTCGGGTCAAAATCCTGCACGCCGATGGAAACGCGGTTGAAGCCGAGCGCGGCGAGCAACGCCATGCGGCCCGCCTCGACGCGGCGCGGATCGACTTCGATCGACATCTCGGCCCCGGGAAGGCGCTCGAAATGGGCGTCGATCAGACCCACCAGTTCCTGCATTTCGCCTCCCGTCAGGAAGGTCGGCGTGCCGCCGCCCCAGTGCAGCTGGCACACGCTGCGCTCGGCGCTCCCCGGCGCGCCCAGCCGCGCGCTCACCAGCGCGAGTTCCCGGCCGAGGTACTTGATATACTTTGCCGAGCGTCCGTGGTCGCGCGTCACGACCTTGTTGCAGGCGCAGTAGTAGCAGACCGTGTCGCAAAATGGCAGATGCATGTAGAGCGAAAGTGGAAGGGCGCTGCCGCCCAGGCCGCGCTGCTCCAACCAGTGGTGAAACATTCCCTCCCCGAACGCCTCCACGAACCGGTCCGCGGTCGGATAGGACGTGTAGCGCGGTCCGCTCACGTCGTGCTTGCGGATGAGGACCGGGTCGATCACCAGTTCGGAGGACGGATACACCATGCGCTCCACTATGCCGCGCCCTTGCCGCGCCCCCTTGACCTGAGTCAAACCCGATGGACGGAGTGACCCTGCCGTGATCCTGCGCTGGCTCCAATCCCGGGCGGCCGTCGCCGGACTCATGCTCGCCGCGGCAATCGTGGTGCTCAACGTCGCGGCCGCCGAGTTCGGCGCCGAAATACCCTGGCTTCTGGCCCTTGACCTGGTCGCGGACCTGAGCGTTCTGGGCACGATGATCGTGGTCATCGTGCGCGCGGCGCTGCATGCCGAAGCCGGGGAGCACCGGGCGCGCACGGCGATCGATGAATCGCACGCGCGCCTTGCCGCGGTGATGGATTCGGCGATGGACGCGATCATCACCGTGGACCAGGACCAGCGCATCGTGCTGTTCAACCAGTCTGCGGAAGCGATTTTCCGCTGCAGCCGGGACGAGGCGCTCGGCGCCACGCTGGAGCGCTTCCTGCCGGCGCGCTTTCGCGCCGCGCACGGGGGGCAGATCGGGCGCTTCGGCGCCACCGGCGTCACCAACCGGCGCATGGGCGACACCGGCACGCTCTGGGCGCTGCGCGACGACGGCGTCGAATTCCCGATCGAAGCGTCGATCTCGCAGGCGAGCGAAGGCGGCCGCCGGTTCTTTACCGTGATCCTGCGCGACATCACCAAGCGCAAGGAATACGAAGACATGCTGGCGCGCCAGCAGGACTCGCTGCGCGAGCTCTCGGCGCGCGTGCTGGAGGCGCGCGAGGAGGAAAAGACCCTGCTCGCGCGCGAGCTGCACGACGAGCTGGGGCAGCTCCTCACGGCGCTGAAGATGGACCTCGCCTGGCTGCGCGAGCGCCTGCCCGAGCAAGCCGCCGAGCTCGGCGCCAAGGCCGCGCAGATGGAGGCGGTGCTCGACCGCACCGTGACCTCGGTGCGGCGCATCTCGGCGGACCTGCGTCCGCTGATGCTCGATGACCTCGGCCTGCAGGACGCAGTGGCCTGGCTGACGGCGGAATTCTCGAAGCACTCGGGCATCGAATGCCGGCTCGACCCGCCGCCCGAAGGCACGCTCGAGACCATCGACCGCGCGGTCGCCATCACCATCTACCGGGTGCTGCAGGAATCGCTCACCAACATCGCGCGCCACGCGCGGGCCCGCAATGCATGGGTGATCCTCGGGCTGAGCGGCAACTGGCTGCAGCTCGAGGTCGAGGACGACGGCCAGGGCATCCACGACGCGGACCTCGCCCGGCCGCGCTCACTCGGCCTGAAGGGGATGCGCGAGCGCGTGCGCTACATCGGCGGCACGGTGGAGATCGGACGCGCGCCGCGCGGGGGCACGCGCGTGCTGGTGCGCGTGCCCAAGCTGCCGGTGCAGGGGCCCACGGCATGATCGCCGGGGTTCACACCATCCGCGTGCTGCTCGCCGACGACCACCCGCTGGTGCGCGAGGGGCTGCGCCAGCTGCTGCGGGCCACCGCCGACATCCGCGTCGAGGGCGAGGCCGCCAACGGCGACGAGGCGCTCGCGCTGGTGAAGGCGAACGACTACGACCTCGTGGTGCTCGACCTGTCGATGCCGGGGCTCTCGGGCATCGAACTCATCAAGCGCCTGCACCTGGAAAAGCCGCGCCTGCGCCTGCTGGTGCTCTCGATGCACGGCGAGCAGCAGTACGCGGTGCGCGCGCTCAAGGCCGGCGCCTCGGGCTACCTCACCAAGGACAGCGCCTCGGCGCAGCTGGTGGGCGCCATCCGCAAGGTCGCGGGCGGCGGCGTCCACATCAGCGAGGCAGCGGCGGCGCAACTGGTAAGTGCCGTTGGAGGCGGCGACGCCCTGCCCCACACCAAGCTCTCGAACCGGGAATTCGAGGTATTCCGTCTTCTGGTGGCGGGCGAGAGCCCGACCGGCATCGCCGAGCGGCTGCACCTGTCGGTCAAGACGGTGAGCACCCACAAGACCCGCATCCTCGAGAAAATGGGGATGGAGAGCACCGCCGACCTGGTGCGCTACGCGGTCGAGAAGCAACTCTCGTAGGCGCATTCCTACCCCCCGAATCAGCCGGCGCCGATAGTGGCCGGACCGGCCGGCGCGCACACTGCCTTCAACCAGGGGAGGCAACCATGCAGACCGCCACGATCACCCGAATCAGAACGCGCCAGACAGCGGAGTCGATGCCGCCCCCGGCGCGCAAACACGAAACCACCTGCGCCAACTGCAACCTGCGCGAACTATGCCTGCCACGGCAGATCGGCGACGGCGACATGGCGCGCATCGAGCAGGTGGTGTTCGCGCGGCGCCGCCTGAAACGCGGCGACTCGCTGTTCAAGGCGGGCGACCCCTTCAACTCGCTGTACGCGATCCGCAGCGGGTTCCTGAAGACCACGGTGCTCAACGCCGACGGCCGCGAGCAGGTGACCGGCTTTCGCATGGGCGGCGAGCTGCTCGGCCTGGACGGCATCGGCAGCGGCAGCTACAACGGCAACGCCATCGCGCTGGAAGACAGCGAACTGTGCGTGCTGCCCTTCGCGCTGATCGAGGAACTCGGGCGCGAAGTCCCCGCGATCCAGCGCAACCTGCACAGCGTGCTCTCGCGCGAGATCGTGCGCGACCACGGCGTCATGATGCTGCTCGGCTCCATGAGCGCCGAGGAGCGCCTCGCCACGTTCCTGCTCAGCCTGTCGCGCCGCTTCACCGCGCGCGGCTACTCGGCCAGCGACTTCCACCTGCGCATGACGCGCGAGGAGATCGGCAGCTTCCTCGGCCTGAAACTGGAGACGGTGAGCCGGCTGTTCTCGCGCTTCCAGGCCGACGGCCTGATCGAGGTGCAGCAAAAGCACGTGCGCATCCGCGAGATCGCCGGCCTGCAGGCGCTGATGGGCAGCTGAGCTCAGTCCAGGCCGAGCATGCGGCCGATTTCGTTCACGAACATGCCCGCGCGAATGCCGTCGGCGCGCAGTTCCGCCGCCGCCCGGTCGAACAGTCCATGAACGGATTTCATCCGGTCTTCGACCATCGACGGCGGCGCATCGGGGCGCTCGAGCATGGCCTTGAGGGCGTCCACCTCGGCGCGCAACTGCGCGTACTTGGCGCCGTCCGCGGGCAGTGCGCCGAGGTGGCCGGCGATTTCGTCGATGAGCAGCTTGGCACGATCGATGTCGAATTTTCTCTTCATCGCTCGTCAATGCGACATCAGTACCGGCACCGTCATGGATTCGAGCAGGGTCCGGGTAACACCGCCGAGAACGAACTCCCGCAACCGCGAATGCCCCCAGGCGCCCATCACGATCAGATCTGCCGAAAGGTCGAAGGCGCGCGACAGCAACTGGTTGCCGACATCCATGTCGGGGGCGTCGTAGCGGGACACCGTGACCTTGACGCCGTGGCGCGCGAGGTACAGCGCGATGTCCGCGCCCGGCTCCCCGCCGTGCGCGGAACCGGATTGCTCCGGCTGGAACGCAACGACATGAACGTGGCTCGCGCGCTCGAGCAGCGGCAGCGCGTCGTTCACCGCGCGCGCGGCCTCGCGGCTCGCGTTCCAGGCCACCAGCACGTGGCGGCCCACCGGCCGCCGTTCGAAGGCGTAGGGAACGACGAGCACCGGTCGCCCCGCCGCCAGCGGCAGGCCGCGCTCGAAAAACTTGTCCACCCCGCTCGGCCACTCGGGATTCTGCTGCCCGATCACCACCAGGTCGGCGTAGCGCGCGTGCAGCGTCACGGCGTCGAGCGCGTCGGTATTCGCTTCCCGCCACTCGGCGTTCTGGAAGCCCGTGCGCCTCAGGCAATCCTCGTAGCCGCGCCGCGCCGCCGCCAGCATCTCGGCGTGCATGCGCTGCTGCGCCTCGCGAAGGGCGTGGGTAGCCTCGTAGCCGTAGGATTGCTCCGGCAACGCGCTCAGCGCATACAGGCAGGCGATGTGCGCACCAAAAACGCCGGCAACCTCGATCGCGGTTTCAAGCCGCACCGGCGCCGTCTTGCCTGCGTCGTAGTGGACCAGGATGGATTTGTAGTTGCTCATGTGATTAGGCTACTCCCGGCACGATACGCGCTTTTGACTCAGATCAACCGGCGCTTCAGACCCTCGACCACCAACAGGTAGGCCGTCACCAGCGCGGCCACCGCCGCCAGCAGCGCGCCTGGCGGCGCGACGAACCCCAGCCAGGCACCTGCGGCGGAGAACGGGATCGCCACCGCGGTGGCGACCACCGCAAGCGCGGCGGCCGCGAGCGCCGGGTGCGGGTGTCCGTCGAGCACCGGGCGCCGTGTGCGGATCACGAAGATCACCAGTACCTGGCTTGCCACCGACTCGACGAACCAGCCCGTACGGAACAGTTCCGGCCCCGCCTGGAAGGCCCACAACAACACGCCAAAGGTCACGAAGTCGAACAGCGAGCTGAGCGGCCCGAACACGAGCATGAAGCGGCGGATGGCGTCGAGGTCCCAGGCGCGCGGGCCCTCCATCTCCTCTTCCTCGACGCGGTCGAAGGGCAGCGCGACCTCCGACAGGTCGTAGAGCAGGTTGTTCAGCAGCACCTGGACCGGCAGCAGTGGCAGGAACGGCAGGAACAGCGCCGCGCCCGCCATGCTGAACATGTTGCCGAAGTTGGCGCTGGTGCCCATGCGCAGGTACTTCATGACGTTACCGTGGCTGCGGCGGCCCTCGATCACGCCGGCGACGACAACCATGAGGTGATGCCGCATCAAGATCACATCCGCGGCATCCCGCGCCACGTCCACCGCCCCGTCCACCGAGATGCCGACATCGGCCGCACGCAGCGCGGGCGCGTCGTTTACCCCGTCGCCAATGTAACCGACGGCGTGGCCGCGCTGGCGCAGCGCGGCAATGATGCGCGTCTTCTGCGCGGGCGATACGCGGCAAAACAGCGTCGCCTCCCGAGCCGCCGTGGCGAGTGCCTCGTCGTCGAGGCGCGACACGTCGCTGCCGAGCAGCTCGCCGCCAACGGCGATGCCAAGCTCCCGGCAAAGGTGGCGCGCGACGCGTTCGTTGTCTCCGGTGAGGATCTTGACCGCGACGCCGTGCGCGGCCAGCGCCTCGAGCGCCTCGCGCGCATCGCCGCGCGGCGGGTCGAGAAACGCCGCGAAACCGGCGAGCACCAGGTGTTCCTCGTCGCTGGCCGTGGCGATGGCACGCGAAGGCTCGGTTTCGCGCCAGCAGATTGCGAGCACGCGCATGCCCTCCTCGCCCAGTGCGTCGAAGCGCTCTCTCGCGCGGGCGCGCGCCGTCTCGTCCATAGGCAGGAGCGTGGCGCCGCCCGCGGCCTCCAGCCGGTCGCAGCGCGCGATCAATTCCTCGGGCGCGCCCTTGACGATCAGCAACCGGCGGCCGTCTGGCGCGTCGACCAGCACTGAGACGCGCCGCCGCTCGAAATCGAACGGCACCTCGTCCACCTTGCGCCAGCCGGCGAGGTCCAGGTGCCCGTGGCGCAGGATCGCCTCGTCGAGCGGGCTGCGCAGGCCGGTCTCGTACTGGCTGTTCACGTAGGCGAGCAGCAGCACGCGCTCGCTTTCGGCGCCCAATGCGTCAAGGTGCCGCTCGAGCTCGATGTGCCCTTCGGTCAGCGTGCCGGTCTTGTCGGTGCACAGCACGTCCATCGCGCCGAGCGAGTACACCGCGGCCGGCTGCTTGACAATCGCCTCTTCGGCCGCGAGCCGCAACGCGCCGCGAGCCAGCGTCACCGACACGATCACCGGCAGCAGTTCCGGCGTCAGCCCGACCGCCAGCGCGACCGCGAACATGAACGATTCGAGCATCGGGCGCCCGAGCACTGCGTTCGCGAGCAGCACGAACAGCACCATGAACAGCGTCAGGCGCATGAGCATCATGCCGAAGCGCCGCGTGCCGGCCTCCAGCGGATTGGGCCGCGTGCGCGCGGCGACCAGCCCGGCGGTCTCCCCGAGCAGCGTCGCGCGGCCTGTGCGGCAAACGCGCAGCTCGGCGACGCCGCTTACCACGTGGCTGCCCATCAGCAGCGCACCTTGCGCGTCCGTGGCGGCGGGCGTGTCGCAGTCCTTCCCGTCGGCGTGCTTTTCCGCCGGATAGGCCTCCCCGGTAAGCGTGGCCTCGTTGACGTAGAGATCGCGCGCCGACAGCAGCACGCCGTCCGCTGGCACCAAGCCTCCGGCGGCGAGCAGCACCACGTCGCCGGGAACGATGTCCGCTACCGGCACTTCGCGCTCGGCGCCGCCGCGGCGCACACGCACAGTCACATGCACCATCGCGCGCAACCGCTCGATGGCGTCGCTCGAGCGCCGTTCCTGGATGAAGTCGAGGACCACGCTGGCGGCGATCATGACGACGATGATGACCGCGCTGGTTGCATCTCCAGTGGCCGCCGAGATCGAGGCAGCCGCGACCAGCATCAGCACGAGCGGGTTACGAAAGCGCCGCAGCAATTCGATGAGCAGCGGCAGACGGCCCTCCGCCTCGAGTCGGTTCGGTCCGTAAAGCGCCAACGCCGCTGCCGCCTCGGCCTCGGTAAGCCCTGCCGCGGCGCTCGCCCGGTCGATCACGGTCGCGCTCCCCGCCGCTTCGCCAGCTTCGCCGCCTCGATCCACAAGATACCGAGCAATCCGGCGCCGAGCGCGACCGCCAGATCGAGCGCGCCGAGCGGCGCGAAGCGGAAGATCTGTGCGGCGGTAGGAGCGTAAATCGCGCCAGCGAGCGCGCCGAGCGCGCCCCCTATCACCCACCACAGCGCCGGATTGGGACGCGACAGAGTAGCGACGATGGTACGCTCGCGCGAGCGGTTGGCGAGGATCAGAGCGAGATTGCCGAACACGATCGTGGCGAAGCCGAGCGCGCGCACCTGCTCGTCGCTGCGGCCGTCCGCGATCGCCCAGCCGCAAGCGACCAGCAGCGCCGCGAGCATGCTCGCGCCCAGGCCGAGCGCGACGAGCATGGTGGGCGCATCGAACAGCCGGGCGCGCGGGTCGCGCGGAGGGCGCCGCATTGCCTCCTCGTCGCTGTCTTCGGCCTCGAACGCGATCGAGCAAGCCGGGTCGATCACGAACTCGAGGAACACCACGTGCACAGGAAGCAGCAGCTGCGGCCAGCCGAGCGCGACCGGCACGAAGGCCGCGCCGGCGATCGGTACGTGCACCGCGATAAGGTAGCGCATGGCGTTGCCGATGTTCTCGTAGATGCGGCGCCCGAGCCGCACCGTCGCAACAATGGAACCGAAGTCATCCCCCATCAGCACCAGCGCCGCGGCCTCGCGTGCCACGTCGGTGCCGCGCTTTCCCATCGCGATGCCGATGTGCGCGGCCTTGAGCGCCGGCGCGTCATTGACCCCGTCGCCGGTCATCGCCACTACCTCGCCCGCCGCCTTCAGCGCCTGCACGAGCCGCAGCTTTTCCTCAGGCAGGATGCGCGCGAAGACGTTTGTGCGCCGCACCGCGTCGGCAAGGCCCGCATCGTCCAGCGCGCGGATATCGGCGCCGGTACGTACGCCGTCTTGCGCAGCGATCCCCGCCTGCCGCGCGATCGCGAGCGCAGTGCCGGGATAGTCGCCCGTAATCATCATCACGCGGATGCCCGCGCGGCGGCACTGCGCTACCGCCTCGGGCACCTCCGGGCGCAGCGGATCGGCCAGCGCGACGAATCCCAGCCAGCGGAAGCGGTACGCGCGCGGATCCTCCGGCGGCAACCCGACTGGCGCATCGGCCTCTGCGATCGCAAGGAGCCGCAGCCCGCGTTCGGCGGCCGCGGCGACCCGCGCCCTCGCCGCCGCGCCCTCACCCTCGCCGCAAAGCGCCAGCACCGTCTCCGCCGCGCCCTTGATCGCGACGCGCCGCGCCCCCTGTGGCGAGCGCCAGACGTGGCACACCGCGAGGAAACCGTTGCCGAACGGATAGTCGCGCTCCAGCGTCCAATCCCGGCGCAGCGCCAGGGCGCCGGGCGGCGCGGCGGCGAGAATCGCGCGCTCCATCGGATCAAACGGGTCGGACTCGCAGGCGAGCGCCGCAGCCTCGAGCGTGCGTGCCTGGTCCTCGCCTAAGACTTCGGCGAGCGCCATGCGGTTCCCGGTGAGCGTGCCGGTCTTGTCCACGCACAGGACGGTGGCCGCGCCGAGCATCTCGATGGCCGGCACGCGCCGCGTCAGCACCTCGCGGCGCGCGATCCGCCAGGCGCCGAGCGCGAGGAACACCGTCAGTACCAGCGGGAACTCCTCGGGCAGTATCGCCATCGCCAGGGTGAGGCCGGCGAGGACGCCGTCGAGCCACGCGCCCCGCAGCACGGCGTAGAACACGCCCAGAAGGAGCGAGAGCGCAACGGCGAGCATCGCGACGTAGCGCACCACGCGCGCCGTCTCGCGCTCAAGCAGGGTTTTCTCCGGCGCCAACGCGCCGAGCGACAGGCCGATGCCTCCGAGCCTGCTGCGCGTTCCGGTCGCCGTCACCTGCGCCGTGCCCTGCCCCTTGACCACCAGCGTCCCCGCGTACACCCCGCCTTCGTGCTTCTCGACAGGCAGCGATTCCCCGGTGAGCAGCGATTCGTCGAACTGAAGATCGTTGGACGACACGAGCCGCGCGTCCGCCGGCACCCGGTCGCCCTCTGCGAGCACCAAGAGGTCGCCCCGCACCACGTCGGCGCCGGCAATGCGCTGCACGGCGCCGTCGCGCCGCACCAGCGCGCGCGGGCTGGAGAGATCGCGCAGCGCCTCCAGCGCGTGCTCGGCCTTCCTCTCCTGTACGACCGCGATCGCGATTACCACGACGATCGAGGCGCCGAGCACCAGGGATTCGCGCAGGTCGCCGAGCAGCAGGTACACCGCGGCGGCGGCCACCAGCAGCGCGAACATAGGCTCGCGCAGCACCGCCAGTACGATCGCCACCGTGCTGCGCGACTGCGCCGAAGGCAGCGCGTTCGGTCCCTCGGCGGCCAGCCGCCGCGCCGCCTCCGCCGCGCTCAGCCCGGCGGCGCTCAGGCTGGCGCCTCTTCCTGCGCCAGCCAGCGCATCGCGTCCGCGACCAGCCGGTAGCGCATGCCGACCACGGTCAGCTCGCGGAACCAGTTGACGATGTCGCCCCAGGGATCGTTGACCTTGGCGAGGCCGGAAACGAAGGCGACCACGGTGCCGACCTCCAACCGGCCCTGGACCGCGTACCAGCCGCCCACGCCGAGCGCCGTCGCGACGCCAAGGTGGTGCATCAGGTTCATCAGGAAATTCATGCTGAACTTCAGCTTGTAAATACCCATGTTGAGCCCGAACACGCGCTCCAGGTGGCCGCTCTGGGATGCGGCGAGCACCGGATCGCCGCCCGCGGCGCCGACGATTTCGCCGCTGACCTCGCGCAGCGTGCGAATGCGCTCGGCCGCGCGCCGGTTCATGGCTGCCTGCATCAGCGGCACGAACACCAGTTGCGGGGAGAACACCGCGATGCTCAGCAGCGCCATCCACGGCTCGAGCCAGATGAGGTAGCCGAACACGCTGAGCAGCACGCCGCCCTGCAGCAGCGGCTCGGAGACGCTGATGCCGACGAAATGGCCGACCGGCTCAGCCTCCGAAAGGATCATCGATATCTCGACGCCCTCGGCCATGGCGCGGTTTTCCGCCGTGGCAGCGCGGGCGGTAAGCGCGCCGATGCGCTGCCGCAACTGCAGCACCGCCCGCTCGCTGACCCAGCCGCGGTAGATGTTGAGGCACAGCTTGACCGCCCCTTCGACGAACGCAAACGCCGCGTAAGCGAACGCGAGCCACAGGATCGTGTCGAGCGCACCCCTGCCGATGGCGTCGTTGACGATGCGCCGCTGCAGCTCCAGCGGCACGGTGCTGAGCAGGAACACGGCGACCGAAAGCAGGCACAGGCCGATTTGGTGACGCGCGCTGGCGTGGAGGATGTAGCCGAACAGAGTGCGGGGCACGCCGCGGATTCCTTGCGGTTGCAGGACGCCACCATCGTCGAGGATCGCCGCGGACGGGATTTGACCTGCATCAACCGTGCGCGCGCCCTGCCCTGTTAGCTTGTCGCCATACTCAAGGAGACGAGCGATGGCGTACAAGCGAATCCTGGTCCCGGTGGATGGCAGTTCCACTTCGGCGCGGGGCTTGGCCGAGGCGATGAAGCTCGCGCGGAATGCGCGCGCCAAGCTGCTGCTGCTTCACGTGATCGAGGAGTACGCGATCCTCGCCGTCCCCGACGCGGGCGCGAACATCGGTCCCATGCTCGATTCACTCAAACGCGCCGGCCGCACGACGCTGGGCAAGGTCGAGCGCAGCGCGCGGCGCCTTGGGGTGCACCCGGAGACGATGCTGGTCGAGGACTTCGCCGGACGCGTCGCCACGGCGATCGTGGACCGGGCAAAGCGCTGGCGCGCGGACCTGATCGTCATGGGAACGCACGGACGCCGCGGCCTCAACCGCGTCCTGCTCGGCAGCGATGCCGAACTCGTGGTCCGCTACAGCACGGTTCCGGTTCTGCTGGTGCCCGCGCGCGGCCGCAAGTAAGACACGAAGGCGCGGGACTCAGGCCCCTTTTTTCTTCGGCCCTCTTTCCGCCGACGCCGCCGCCTCTATCTCGCTTCGGCCACGGTATCGCACTTCGCCGTCCGGGCCTGTTGACCTGAGTCAACCGGACGCCGGGCCGGCGGCGAAGCGACTCAGGAACAACGCCAGATCGCTGGCCGGCAAGCGGTCGATACCCGCCGCCTCCCGGCGACCGCCGCCGGAAAACGACCGGCAGAATTCGTCTGCGCTGGAGCGCGCGCCTGCGGGCACGCGAACGCTCACCACGTAGCCGCCGCCGCGGCTCGGCACGAGCACCGCCAGCGCGCGCCGCGTGTGCTGCCGCGCCAACTGGTTCGCGAAGGTGCCGCTCACCCGCCGGCTCCAGGGCGCGTCCGGCAGCAGGTAAACCCGGCCGCCCTGCCCCGCCCAGTACGGCTCCACGTCGGATACGGCGGCGAGGTCGGCATGCCGACCGGCATCGAGCAGCCGGTAGAGTTCGTCCGCGGCAACGAAGCGCAGCGGGTCCTCATAGCCGGCAAGCGCGCGATAAAGTCTTGCCGGCGGCACCAGCAGATCGTCCTCGGTTTCCCCATAGGCGTTGTAGTTGAGGCTCCTTCCCAGCTCGCGCAGCTTTTCGAGCTCGGTTGCGCCGAGCGCCATCTCGGCGCCCAGGTTGAGCGCGGCCTGGTCGAGGCCGTCGCCGAAGGCCGCGGCCACCGCCCACGCGCGGAAGCGCCCGCCGAGATGCCGATCGACCAGCATGCTGGTGCAGGTCCCGCCCGAGGCGTCGATGAACGCCTGCAGCCCGGGATGCGACGGGATCTCGCCCGCGAAGTGATGATCGAAGTAGCGCACGTGGACGCCGCGCTCGAGTAGTCCGAGCAGCGCCGCGCGATTGCGCTCCAGCGATACGTCGAGCACCGTGACCAGGTCGCCGGGTGAAGCGGCGACGCGCGCGAGCAAGGCGATGTCGCGCTTGACCCCGGTCACGAGCTCCGAGACCGCGGGCTCGGCGAGGCGCAATTGGCGCAGCGCGCACAGGCCGTCGGCGTCGCCATTGAAAACGTCAATGCGGCGCAAGCGCTTCCTCCCCGGCCGCGCGCCGTGCCGCGATCGCATCGAGCCCGCGCCGAACGCCGTCCTCGCTTGCGGTGTCCACCGTCACGGCAATTGATTCCTCCTCTGGCGCGAATGGCCGGTGCTTGGCCAGCTGTTGTTCGAGCACGGACGCGCCCGCCTCCGAAGCATCGCGCGCGCGCGCCGCGCGCTCCGTGATGCGCCGGCGCAGCATCGCTTCCGGCGCCGTGCAGGCCGCGATCACGCAGGCCGCGCCGAGGCGCCCGGCCAGGCGGCGGAACGGGTCCCGCTGCTCGCGCTGAAGGAACGCCGCGTCGACGATCGCAGGATAACCTGCCGTGAGGATCCCCGCCGCGAGGTCCGCAAGATGGCCATAGGTGCGGCGGCTCGCGGCGGCCGCGTAGATGCCCGCATCCAGCCCTGCCCCGGTTCTCGCCTCCGCATCGAGGCCATGAAGGCGCTTGCGCTCGACATCCGAACGCAAGCGTACCGCGCCCAGGCGCTCGAGCGCCGCCTGCGAGACGGTCGTCTTGCCGGAGCCGGAGAGGCCGTGCATCAGCACGAGCAACGGGCGAGCCGCCGCGGCCAGCGCCTCCGCGAGCCCGAGATAGAGCAGGAACTGCTCATCGGACCCGCGCATGCGCGCGATCTTGGCGCGCACCAGGGCGCGATAGACGAGGTAGAAGCGCAGCACCACGATCCCCTCGTAATCGCCGCTGCCTTCCAGCCAGGCGTTGAGCAGCCGCCATGCGGCCGCCGCAAGCCGGTGGGCGAGCAGGTCCATGACCAGGAACGCGACCTCGCTCATGACGTCGATCCAGCGTAGCGCCGGATCGAATTCGATGCAGTCGAACGGCACCGCGCGGCCCTCGACGAAGGCGATGTTGCCCAGGTGCAGGTCGCCGTGGCATTCGCGCACCTGGCCGCCCGCGAGGCGCGCCGCGAACAGGGGTTCGAGTCGCCGCGCTTCGTCTTCGGTCCAGGCACGCAGCCGATCGAGGCGCGTTGCAGCGCCGGGCGCGGCGCCGAGCGCGGCGATCTGCTCGAAATTGCCGATCGCGGGCGCCGCACTCTGCGCGGGCGCGCCGTATGCGCCGCCCGGATCCGCGCGCGGCGCCGCGGCGTGAAATCTCCAGAGTGCTGCGGCAATGGCATCGGCCTGCGCCGGCCCGAGCGCGCCGCGCCGCGCCATGGCATCGGCAAGCGCATCGGCGGCGAAGCGGCGCATTTTCACCGCATATTCGATCGGCTCGCCGGGCGCCGAAACCGCGGGGCCGCGGGTGGTTTGCACGATCGGCACCACCTCGAGGTAGAGTTCCGCAGCGGTGCGCCGGTTGAGCCGCAGTTCCTCCTCGCAGTAGTGGCGCCGTGCTTCGAGCGTGCTGAAGTCGAGGAACGGCAGCTTTACCGGCTTCTTGACCTTGTATGCGTACCCGCCGGCGAGCAGCACCCAGGAAATATGTGTCTCGACGACTTCCACGCCCTCCGCCGGGTGCGGGTAGCAGGCCGGATCGCGCAGCGCGGCGATGAACGCGTCCATGCATTCATCCTCCCCGGGTGGGCGCAGGCCCGTTTGATCCCGGTCAACACCGGCTCGCTGTTCTCGAAATACCCTTCAACCAACGACAACGCACCGGGAGGAACGTCAATGCGAAGGGAACGAGGCCCCTACCGTTACCGCAGGCTGCAGATGCTGGAGGGCACGCGTGACGACGCCTACTGGTCCGGGAGAAAACCGGGCGGGCCGGTCTATTGCCCGAAGTGCAAGGCCGTGTTCCGCGACGGGCGCTGGAGCTGGTCCGCGGTTCCGGCCGGCGCGGCGAAATTGCGCTGCCCCGCCTGCCGCCGCATCGACGAAGGCAGCCCGGCCGGCTACATCGCTCTCTCGGGGAGCTTTTTTGCCGTCCACCGGAGCGAGGTTCTCGCGCGCATCAGGAATTGCGAGAAAAAGGAGAAAACGACGCATCCGCTCGAACGCATCATGGCGATCGATGCCGCGAACGGCGGCGTGCTGCTGACCACGACCTCGGTGCATCTCGCGCGCCGCATCGCGCATGCGCTCGAGAGCGCGTTCAAGGGCACGCTGAACATCGCCTACAACCACCAGGACAACCTGCTGCGCGTGCGCTGGAGCCGCGCGGCCGACTGAAGGAGCCCGCCGTGGCAGCCAAACAGATCCTTTTTGGCGAGCAGGTGCGCGCCAAGCTGCTGAAGGGCATCGGCACGCTCGCCGACGCGGTGCGTGTGACGCTCGGGCCGAAAGCGCGCACCGTGGTCCTCGAGCGCTCGTTCGGCGCGCCGCAGATCATCAACTCCGGCGTCGCCGTGGCGAAGGAGATCGAACTGGAGGATGCGTTCGAGAACATGGGCGCGCAGATGGCGCGCGAAGTGGCGGCGAAGACCTCCGAGGTCGCGGGCGACGGCACCACGACCGCGACGCTGCTGGCCGCGGGGATCGTCATCGAGGGCATGAAGTACGTGACCGCGGGGATGAACCCGATGGACCTCAAGCGCGGCATCGACACCGCGGTGGAGGCGCTCGTGGCCGAGTTGAAACGGCTCGCCCGCCCCTGCGCGACGCGCACTGAAATCGCGCAAGTGGCCACGATCTCGGCGAACAACGACGCGGCGATCGGCGAGATGGTCGCCGAGGCGATGCAGAAAGTCGGCAAGGACGGCGTCATCACCGTCGAGGACGGCAAGGGCCTGAAAAGCGAGCTCGAGGTCGTAGAGGGCACGCAATTCGACCGCGGCTACCTTTCGCCCTACTTCATCAACGATCCCGACAAGCAGCGCGTGGTGCTCGAGGATGCCTACATCCTGCTGTACGACAAGAAGATAGCGTCGATCCGCGAAATGCTGCCGCTGCTCGAGCAGGTGGCGAAACTCGGCAAGCCGCTGCTGGTCGTCGCGGAGGAAGTCGAGGGCGAGGCGCTCGCGACCCTGGTGGTCAACTCCCTGCGCGGCATCATCAAGGCCTGCGCGGTCAAGGCGCCCGGATTCGGCGACCGCCGGAAGGCGATGCTCGAGGACCTCGCGATCCTGACCGGCGGCAAGATGATCGCCGAGGAGACCGGCCAGTCGCTGGAGAAGGCGGCCCTGGAGGACCTGGGGCGCGCCAAGCGCGTCGAGATCGACAAGGACGGCACCACGATCATCGGCGGCAACGGCGAATCCGGCGCGATTGCGGCGCGCGTCAAGGCCATCAAGCAGCAGGCCAAGGAGGCGAGCAGCGATTACGACCGCGAAAAGCTCGAGGAGCGCGCCGGCAAGCTCGCCGGCGGGGTCGCGGTGATCAAGGTCGGCGCCGCCACCGAAACCGAGATGAAGGAACGCAGAACCCGGACCGACGATGCGCTGCACGCCACGCGCGCGGCGGTCGAGGAAGGCGTTTTGCCCGGCGGCGGAGTCGCGATGCTGCGCGCGCGCGCGCGCCTCAAGGACCTGCGCGGCGCCAACCCGGACCAGGACGCGGGCATCCGCATCGTGCTGCGCGCGCTCGAGGACCCGCTGCGCCAGATCGTGGCAAACGCGGGCGAGGAGCCCTCGGTGGTCGTCGCGCGCGTCGCCGCCGCGGAGGGCAATTTCGGCTTCAATGCCGCCACCGGCGAATACGGCGATCTGGTGAAAATGGGCGTGCTCGACCCGTGCAAGGTCACCCGTGCCGGCCTGCAGAACGCCGCTTCGATCGCGGGCCTCGCGCTTACGACCGATTGCATGATCGCCCGCATGCGGGAGCGCGGCGCGAACGCCGGGCCGCAGGCCGAGCCCGACTACTAGATCCCTGATGCGCGGGTCCTGACAAGGAGACACGATGGAACTTCCAATCCAGATCACATTTCGCGGCATGGCGCATTCGGCGGCCCTCGAGGCCGCGATCCGCGAGAAGGCCTCGAAACTCGGGCAGTTTCATCCGCGTATCACGAGTTGCCGCGCGGTGATCGAGACGGCCGCCCGCCGCAAGCAGCAGGGAAAGGAATTCGTGGTGCGCCTCGACATCAAGGTCGCGGGCGGAGGATTCGCGATCAACCGCGAGCACAGCGAAGATCCGTTCGTCGCCCTGCGCGACGCATTCGACGCCGCCCGGCGCAAGCTGGACCACGCCCGGCGCGAGCGCGGCGACGTCAAGCCGATTGCGCCGGACCAGGCCGGCAGCGGCTAGCCTTCGCCGGCCAGGCGCCGTTCGGGCAATCGCAACTCGCGGCGAATGCGTTCCTCGCAGCGCGGATGCTGCAGGACGAAGTTGCGCAAGACGAGCCTGAGCGCCAGCGCCCGGTCGTGGTCGGCGAGGGCCGCTGCCTGGGTGATGTCGTCCCGGATCATGGCCTTGATGCGCAGCTCGCCGTCGGGCGCGCTGACCAGGTAGTTGGCGAGCTCGGTCGCGGCGATTTCGGGAATGTGCTCGTGCTGCGCGATGGCGCGCACCTCCTCCTCGGTAAGTCCGCACAGGCTGATGCAATCTTCGAGCGTCAGCATGCGGCAATGCTCCCAGAATCGGCGCTGCGCGTGTTGACCTTGGTCATGCTGCGCTCGCGGGAGTAACGCCCGAGTTCAGACCGGTGGCTTGCGCGCCGGCCGACCGCGCAGGTAGACGACCCAGTACACCAGCGCCACCAGAACGCTGCCGCCGACGATGTTGCCGGCGATCACCGGGCCGAGGTTCGAGAACATGGCGCCGACGGTGATCGCATCGCCGCCCGGCGGCAGGGGCGCGCCGGCGCCCTTGAGCAGCAGCGCGAGCGGAAAGAAGTACATGTTGGCGATCGAGTGCTCGAAGCCGGCGGCCACGAAAGCCGAGATCGGGAAGACGATCGCCACCAGCTTGTCGACGACGCTGCGCCCGGCGAGCGACATCCAGACCGCCATGCACACCAGGATGTTGCACAGCACGCCGAGGAAAAACGCCTGCATGGCAGGCAGCGCAGCTTTCGCCGCCGCGATCCTGAGGACCGTCAGGCCGATCGCCCCGCCGTTCATCTGCCAGTGGCCCGAGAGGTAGACCAGCACGGCAAGTCCGGCGGCGCCGACGAAATTCGCGGCGCAGACGATCACCCAGTTGCGCAGCACTTCGCCGGAACTGATGTGCCCTTCGGCCCAGGCCATGGCGAGCAGGTTGTTGCCGGTGAACAGTTCCGCACCCGCGACGACGACCAAGAGCAGGCCGAGGGAGAAACACACGCCGCCGGCGATGCGCCCGGCGGCGAAGCCGATCGAGGCGTCGCTCAGAACGAGCGTGAAATACATCGCGCCCAGGCCGATGAATGCGCCCGCGAGCAGGCCCAGCATCGCGGTCTGCAGGAACGGCAGCCGCGCTTTGGCGACGCCGACCGATTCGACGCGCTCGGCGATTTCGCCGGGGGAGAACGCATCGAATCCGAACAGCTCGGCCATTTCAGCTCAGCGGAACCACATACCGTACAGCGTCAGCAGGATCTCGACCACGATCAGCGCGACGATATACCACTCGACGCGCAGCGAGTGACGCGCATTGATCAGGTCGACGAGCGTGCGCACCGTGCGCCCCGCAAGATCGAGCTTGCGCTCCATCACCGCCAGGCGCTCGTGCACCTCGAACTCCGCCTCGAGTTGCGCGTAGAGGCGTTCCAGTTCCGGGTGTTCCCAGAGCAATTCGGGCTTCTCGCCGATTTCGGCGCGCCCTACCATGCGCTGCTCCATGCGCAGCAGCGCGCCGATGCGCTGCAAGTGCTCGCGCGTGCGCCATCGGATGCGCCCGTGGCTCTCCAGCTGCAGCGCAAAGGGTTCGATGCGATCGAACTCGACCCCGAGCCTGGTTTCATAGTGCGCGAGCAGCGCGCTCTTCGACAGGACATCGGCGACAAGCTGCAGCTTCGCGACGCCGCCGGACTGCACCACGAGCGCGCCATCGGCAAGCCCTTCGGCCCGGCCGGGCTCGACGCGCATCGCGAGCGTTTCTTCATCGGCGCTCGGGTAGCGGTTCTCCACCAGCGGCGCGAGGCGCAGGCGCAGCGCGCGCTCGGCCTCCGGCGCGACGCCGAACAGCACTGCGGCGCCGTAGCGGAACAGCACCGCGATCCCGCCGCCCGGCACCCGCACCGCCAGCGGCATGCGCGCGAGCGTCTCGCTCTCTGGCCAGGCACGCAGGTCGAGCCGCGTGCCCATCAGCAGCGCACGCGCGTTCCATGCGTTCCCGGCAATCACAGGCTGCACCTTTCGCCGAACCGGGCGACGTTCGCCCGCCAGCCGTAGCCGTCGATGATCGAATTCTTGAGAGATTCGGCGGCGAGGGGCTCGCCGTGCACGACCCAGGTCTGGCGCGGCGCGCGCCGGAACCCGCCGATCCAGCCGAGCAGCGCGTCGCGATCGGCGTGCGCCGAGAGCCCGTTGATGGTGAAGAGCTTCGCGCGCACCGGGTAGGACTCGCGGAAGATGCGCACCGATTTCGCCCCGTCCACGATCCTGCGCCCGAGGGTACCCGCGGCCTGGAAACCGACGAACACGATGGCGCATTCCGGGCGCGGCAGGTTGTAGCGCAGGTGGTGGCGGATGCGCCCGCCTTCGCACATGCCGCTCGCGGAGATGATGATCGCGCCGGCGCGCACGTCGTTGATGCGCATGGACTCTTCCAGCGATTCGGTGAAGCGCACGCGCTCCAGGTCCGGCAGCCTGGCATGGCGCAAGGTGATGCGCGTGGCGGCGCTCGCCATCGGCGAATCCACGTATACGTCCGCCGCCGGGATGCGCCCCTGCCGGCGCAGTTCGGCGAGGTAATACAGGATCTCCTGGGTGCGCCCTACCGCAAAAGAGGGAATCACCACGTTGCCGCGCTTGCTCGCCAGCGTGTCGTTGAGCGCGAAGGCGAGCTCGTCCAGCGTCTGCACCAGGCTCTTGTGGTTGCGGTCGCCGTAGGTGGATTCGACCAGCAGCACGTCGGCCTCGGCGATCGGCGTGGGCTCCTCGACGATCGGGCGCCCGGGCTGGCCGAGGTCGCCGGAAAAGACGACTTTCCCATCGCCGAGGAAGACTTCGATGATCGCCGAACCCAGGATGTGGCCGGCGTCGCGATAGACGCAGCGCACGCCCCGGTGCGGGCCGAAGGCGACGCCATATTCCACCTGGTGCAGCAGGGCCAGGCAGGCCTGCGCCTCGGCCACGGTGTAGAGCGGCGTGTCGCGCTCGTGTTCGGCCTCCTTTTCCTGCAGATGCGCGCTGTCGGGCAGCATCACCGAGAGCAGTTCGCCGGTGGCCGGCGTCGCGTAAACCGGGCCGCTGAAGCCCTGCGCCGCGAGCCGAGGCAGCAGCCCGGAATGGTCGATGTGCGCGTGCGTCAGCAGCACGAACGCGATTTGCCGCGGATCGAAACCGAAGCGACGGTTCTTGCGCTGCGCGTCCTTGCCGCCCTGGAACATGCCGCAATCGACGAGGAACTTCACCTCGCCGGTGTCGACCAGATAGCACGAACCGGTGACTTCGCCCGCGGCGCCGAGGAACGTGAGGCTGCTGGCCATGGCGCCGCCTATTTCTCCAGCCGGTAGTACGAGCGGTTCAGGTACGCGGCGATGTCGTCGAGGTCCTCGGCCGTGAAGCGCTGCTTGGTGAGCGCCGCGCGCTGCACCACCTCGAGACGCAGCTGCGCGAGCGAACGGATCAACGAATGCGACGGGTCGCGCTTGTGGATGCGCTCGTAGTGACAAGCGATGCAATGGATATCGTAGAGCGCTTTGCCGCGTTGCGCATCCTGCGCCCACGCAGGCACCGCGAGCATAACTAGCGCAAGGGCGATCACGATTCTCACCGGTCTACCTCCTTGGCGGGCCGCGCGAGGAATACGGTGACGGCGCTCGAGGCGGCGGCGAACGCCCAGCACAGAAAAAAGCCGATGGAGTACACCGCGAGCCGGCTCAGGCTGGTGGGCTCGCCGTAGAGGTAAAGCTCCCTCGGGTCGAACACGGTGAAGAAAATGACTTCGCCGATGCCGCCGACGATGAACGACGGCCACAGGATCAGGATCGCGGTCTTCATAGATTCTCCTGCACGACGCGCCACTCGCCGCGCGGGTCGTCGATCACCGCGCGCCAGTGCCCCGGCGCAAGCGGCGGCAGGGCCGCCTGGTAACCGCCGTCGGCCGCGCGCTCCAGCCGCAAGCGGACATCAAAACCGGCGCGCGTGGCATGCACCAGGTTGAGGAACACGACCGGCGGCTCGGCGCCGCGCAAGCGCACGCGCACCTGCCCGCCCGCGCGTTCGACCCGCGCATCGATGCCGCGCTGCGCCGCGGCCTGTTCGCGCTTGAGCACCGCGTTGATGCCGAGGCCGCGCTTGTAGTAGTCGTCGGCTACCAGGCCGTCGGCGGTCGCGAACGCCATCCAGGTGGTGATCGCGCCTGCGACGACTACGGCAGCGGGTCCGGACATCAGGATCCAGGGCCAGCGTTCGCGGTACCAGGGATTCATGGCATCACCTCACGGTAAAAACGGACTTCTCTTGGACTGAAACGCGCTCGTCTTCGATGGCGCGGATGCTGAACTGAATCCTGTGGGTGCCAGCCGGAACCAGCCCGGGATCGACACGCACGCGCACCGGCACCATTCGGCTCTCGGTTGCGCCGATCAGCACGCGCGCTTCGGTGGCGAGCTGCAGCGTCGGCAAGCCGGCCGCCGCGATCTCGAACACGCGCGAACTCTCGGTCGTGTTCATGATCTGCAGCCGGTAGATGTTCTCTATCTGGCCGCCTGCCACTTCGCGTGCCATGGCGGTGCGGTCGCGGATCACGTCCACCTTGAGAGGCACGCGGACGTAGAGCGCCATGGCGGCAGCGGCAACTATGCCTGCCAGCATGGCCGCATAAATCAGCACGCGGGGCCGCAGGACGCGGATGGGCTTTCCCTGCATCGCGTGGGTGGTGGAATAGCGGATCAGCCCGTGCGCGCGCCCGAGCTTGTCCATCACCTGGTCGCAGCCGTCGATGCAGGCGGCGCAGCCGATGCACTGGTATTGCAATCCCTCGCGGATGTCGATGCCGGTCGGGCAGACCTGCACGCAGATGCTGCAGTCGATGCAATCACCAAGCCCGGCGCTCTTGCCGGAGGATTTGCCCCGCGGTTCGCCTCTCGCCTTGTCGTAGGTGATGACCATGGTGTCCTTGTCGAACATCGCGCTCTGGAAGCGCGCGTAGGGACACATGTAGGTGCAGACCTGTTCGCGCATCCAGCCGGCATTGCCATAGGTGGCGAAGCCGTAGAACAGGATCCAGAAGGATTCCCACGGCCCGGTCGTGAAGGTCAGCGCTTCGGTCCAGAGCTCGCGGACCGGCGTGAAGTAACCGACAAAAGTGAAGCCGGTCCAGGCGGACAAGGCGATCCAGATGGCGTGCTTTTCAGTCTTGAGAAGAAGTTTCCGCAATGTGAAAACTTCCTTGTCGAGCTTGATGCGGGCGTTGCGGTCGCCCTCGATCCTACGTTCGATCCACAGGAAGATCTCGGTGTAGACCGTCTGCGGGCAGGCATAGCCGCACCACAGCCGTCCCGCCACCGCGGTGAACAGGAACAGCGAGAGCGCCGCGATGATCAGCAGGACCGTGAGATAGATGATGTCCTGCGGCCAGAACACCAGGCCGAAAATGTAGAACTTGCGCTGCGCGATGTCGAACAGCACTGCCTGGCGGCCGTTCCAGCCGAGCCACGCGACGCCGTAGAAAACGAGCTGCGTAGCCCACACCAGCAGCCAGCGCCAGGCCGCGAACCAGCCGCGCACCGCGCGCGGGTGGATCGCCTCGCGGATTTCGTAGAGGGATTGCTCTACAACTTCCGCCTTCATTTCGCCGAGAGTGAGTAGACGTAGGCCGTCAGCAGGTGGATTTTGGCGGGCGAGAGGAGGTCCTTGTGCGCCGGCATCTGGTTGACGCGGCCCTTGGCGATGGTGTCGAGGATCGCCTCGCCCGAGCCGTGCAGCCAGATATTGTCGGTCAGGTTCGCCGCGCCCAGGGCCGGGTTGCCCTTGCCCTCTGCGCCATGGCAGGCGGCGCAGATCTGCGCGAATTTTTCCTTGCCCCTGGCGGCGCGGATCGAATCATGCGCGTTGCCCGAGAGGGACAGCACGTAGGCGGCGGCGTCCTTGACGCCTTCGTCGCCGAGCGCCGTGCCGAGCGGCGGCATGTTGCCGGTGCGGCCTTCGGTGATGCTCAGCTTGATCGCCTCCGGGGTGCCGCCCCAAAGCCAGTCCTTGTCGGCCAGGTTCGGGAAGCCGCGGCTGCCGCCGCCGTCGGATGCATGGCACTGGGCGCAGTTGTTGAGAAACAGCTTCTGCCCGATCGCGAGCGCCTCGGCGGTCTTCGACAGCGCGACGATGTCCTGCGCCGCGAATTTATCGTAGAGCGGGCCGTAGGCAGCCTGTGCCTGCGCGTTTTCTTCCTCGAGTTGTTTCACCTGCGTCCAGCCCAGCGTGCCGGCGTAGCTGCCGAGACCCGGATAGAGGACCAGGTAGCCGAGGCTGAAAACGATGGTGAGGTAGAACAGCCACATCCACCAGCGCGGCAGCGGGTTGTTGTACTCCCTGATGTCCTCGTCCCAGACATGGCCCGAGGTATCGCTCTCGGCCGGCTTGCGCGCGCTCTGCATCTTGAGCAGCACCGCGCAGGCCACGATCGAGACGATACTGATCAGCCCGATGTAAATGTCCCAGAAACCGCTCGTGAACTGGCTCATGGCTCGCGGTCCTCGAGGATGCTGCGGCCCTGCTGGTCGAGTTCGCGCTTGCGCGAGGGCCGGTAGGCCCACAAGACGATGCCCAGAAACGCGATCATCGTCACGAGCGTGATGCCGATGCGCAGTGTGTTGACGTCCATGGTCCGCATCTTCCTTAGTTGGCCTTGTTCTTCAGCGCGGTGCCGAGCCCCTGCAGGTAGGCGATCAGCGCGTCCATCTCGCTCCTGTCCTGCAGCTGCGCCCTGGCGCCTTTGATTTCATCCTCGGAATAAGGAACGCCGACCAGGCGCAGGGCGCGCATCTTCGCCTCGATGTCGGCGGCGTTCGCCGGCACGCGCGCCATCCACGGATAGCCGGGCATGTTCGACTCCGGCACCACCTCGCGCGGATTCGCCAGGTGAATGCGGTGCCACTCGTCCGAGTAGCGCCCGCCGACGCGGTGCAGGTCGGGGCCGGTGCGCTTGGAGCCCCACTGGAACGGATGGTCGTAGACGAACTCGCCGGCCGTGGAGTAGTGCCCGTAGCGCTCCACCTCGGCGCGGAACGGGCGGATCATCTGCGAATGGCAGTTGTAGCAACCCTCGCGGATATAGATGTCGCGCCCGGTGAGCTGCAGCGCGCTGTAGGGCTTGAGGCCCGCCACCGGCTCGGTGACGCTTTTCATGAAGGACAGGGGGACGATCTCCACCAGTCCGCCCACCGCCACCACGAGGACGATGAGGACGATCAGCAGCGCCTGGTTGCGTTCGATCAGGTCGTGGGTGAGTTTCATGAGCTCACGCGTGCGCCGGGGCGGGAATCGGCGCCTCGAAGGTCTTGCCCTCGAGCACGGTCTTGAACACGTTCCAGGCCATGATCAGCATCCCGGAGAGGTAGAGCACGCCGCCCAGCAGCCGGATGGCATAGAACGGATAGGTCGCCTTGACGCTTTCGACGAAGGTGTAGGTCAGCGTGCCGTCCGCGCCGACCGCGCGCCACATCAGGCCCTGCATCACGCCCGCGATCCACATCGCCGCGATATAGAGCACGATGCCCACCGTCGCCACCCAGAAGTGCACGTTGATCAGGCGTACGCTCCACATCTCGGTGCGGCCGAAGAGCTTCGGGATCAGGAAGTAGATCGAACCCATGGAAACCAGGCCGACCCAGCCCAGCGCGCCGCTGTGCACGTGGCCGACCGTCCAGTCCGTGTAGTGCGACAGCGCGTTCACGGTCTTGATCGACATCATCGGCCCCTCGAAGGTCGACATGCCGTAGAACGACAGCGAGACGATGAGGAATTTGAGAATCGGATCGTCGCGCAGTTTGTGCCACGCCCCCGACAGCGTCATGATGCCGTTGATCATCCCGCCCCAGGAAGGCGCGAGCAGGATCAGCGAGAACACCATGCCGAGCGATTGCGCCCACTCGGGCAGCGCCGTGTAATGCAGGTGGTGCGGTCCGGCCCACATGTAGGTGAAGATCAGCGCCCAGAAGTGCACCACCGAGAGCCGGTAGGAATACACCGGGCGGTTGGCCTGCTTCGGGATGAAGTAGTACATCATGCCGAGGAAGCCGGCGGTGAGGAAGAAGCCGACCGCGTTATGGCCGTACCACCACTGCACCATCGCGTCCTGCGCGCCCGCGTACACCGAGTACGATTTCCAGAACGTCACCGGCACCACGGCACTGTTGACGATGTGCAGCAGCGCGACGGTGAGGATGAACGCGCCGAAGAACCAGTTGGCGACGTAAATGTGCTGTATTTTTCTCCTGAAAAGAGTTCCAAAAAAAACCACTGCATAGGCCACCCAGACCAGGGTGATGAGGATGTCAATCGGCCATTCGAGTTCGGCGTATTCCTTGCCCTGCGTGATGCCCAGCGGCAGCGTGATGGCCGCGAGCACGATCACCGCCTGCCAGCCCCAGAAACTGAACGAGGCGAGCGCATCCGAGAACAGGCGCGCGTGCGAGGTGCGCTGCACGACGTAGTAGGAAGTGGCGAACAGCGCGCAGCCGCCGAAGGCGAAGATCACCGCGTTGGTGTGCAGCGGGCGCAGGCGCCCGTAGGACAGCCAGGGAATGTCGAGATTGAGACCGGGCCACAGCAGCTGGGCCGCGATGATCACGCCCACCAGCATGCCGACCACGCCCCACACCACGGTCATGACCGCGAACTGGCGGACCACGGTGTAGTTGTAGGTTTCCTTGCCGTTCTGCATCCATTACCCCTGCTGGCGATGGAGCGATGCTACGGACAGGCGGCCAGGGCAAATTGATCTGGGTCAAACGGCCCGCGCGTCGCGGACGCGCTATGCTTCGCTGTCAGAGGAGGAGGCTCCCATGGGTCAATTCAGCACCACCGAGCGCGACGGGCACCTGCTCGTCGTCACCATCAACCGGCCCGAGGTCTACAACGCCTGCCATCCGATGGCGAACGAGGAACTTGCCGCCGAGTTCGATCGCTTTGCCGCGGACCCCGGGCTGTGGGTGGCGATCATCACGGGCGCGGGCGACAAGGCCTTTTGCACCGGCAATGACCTCAAGTACCACGCCGAATTGCGCGTGCGCACCGGCGAGCGCCCGGTGCACCCCCCGCAGGGATTCGCCGGCCTGACCGCGCGCTTCGATCTCGACAAGCCGCTCATCGCCGCGGTCAACGGCATCGCCATGGGCGGCGGTTTCGAGATCGCGCTCGCCTGCGACCTCATCATCGCTTCCGACCAGGCCGTCTTCGCGCTGCCCGAGGCGCGCATCGGGCTGGCGGCCGGGGCCGGCGGACTCCAGCGGCTGCCGCGCATGATCCCGCTCAAGCAGGCGATGGGCATGATGCTCACCGGCCGGCGCGTCAGCGCCGACGAAGGCGCGCGCCTTGGCTTCGTCACCGCCGTCGTCCCGCACGCGCAACTGATGATCGAGGCGCGCCGCTGGGCCGGGATGATCCTGGAATGCTCGCCGATGAGCATACGCGCCACCAAGCAAGCCGCCCTGCGCTCCCTCGACGTGCCGGCACTCGAGTTGGCGATGAACAACATGAACTACCCCGCCTACGCCGCGATGGCGCGCAGCGAGGACGCCATCGAGGGCCCGCAAGCATTCGCCCAAAAACGCAAACCGGTCTGGAAGGGGCGCTAGCCGCACGCGCGCGAGGCACGATTCCACCGGCAGCGCTCGCGCTCCAGCGTTATACATCTTGAGCACATAAGGCACACGGCGCTATAATGTTGTGGTGAAAATCAAGAAACCGATTCGCTGGAACCCGGAAAAGAATCTCGAGCTGAAACGGGAGCGCGACGTGTCGTTTGAGGAGATTCTTTCGGCGATCGAGCAAGGAGGATTGCTGTTGACAGTGGAACATCCAAATCAAAAGCGTTATCCCAATCAGCGTATTTGGGTTGTAAGCCTTCACGGGTACGCGCACATGGTTCCATTTGTTGAAACCGATGACGAGGTATTTCTGAAAACAATTATGCCGAGTCGCAAAGCGACGAAGCAATATTTCAATGAGGCAAGCGATGAATAGCGATCGATCCTACGAAAACGACATCCTGACCTCTTTTGAAAAGGGCGAGTGGCAACCTGTTAAGAACCAGAAAAAACAGAACGAGCGGTATCGACAGATGGCTGCAGAGACTCTTCGCAAAAGCAGGCGCGTGAACATTCGCATATCGGCGATGGACTTAGAGGGGCTTCAGGCAAAGGCTGCCGAAGAGGGGTTGCCGTATCAAACACTTATGGCGAGTGTATTGCACAAGTATGTTTCGGGACGCTTAGTGGATGGGGCCGAAGGCATAACTTCACGCTCAAGCCTGACGGCGCGAAAACGCGCCGCCGCTTAGCCCGGCGTTGATGCCATCCAAGGAGGAGCGCGTAGAGGCGTTCTATGAAAGACTAGATCCGATCGTCGAAGCCGATTCCCAATTGCAAGACCGCCTTCACGCTTTGTATGCACAACAAGCACCCGCCGAAAACGGCATCTAATCGCCGCATCGAGGCGGACCGTTAAATGAAATGAGCACAAAGTATGTTGCCGAAGTGGACGTCGTACTTCTTGAAGACGACACCGGGTGGTCTCCCTACCTTACAGTTGAAGATGCCTGCCGGCTTGATGACGTTCGAGAGGTCCTGCGCCGAAGGCCCGCATCATTCGTCGTCCGAAAGGACATCCGTTCCCGGGCGATCGAGGTCGTCGAACTGGCCGCCTTGGAGCGCGCGCCAGAACACCCAGCCGATCAGGAATACGACGGCGACGGAGAGGGGGATGAGGAGGGTGAGACTTTCCATGAATCCTTTCCGGCGGCCGCGGCGCCGACCCGCATCGCGTTCAGCACGACGATGAACGAACTCGCGGCCATGCCGACGGCCGCTTCCCAGGGGCCGATCCAGCCCGCGGCGGCGAGCGGCAGGGCGAGCGCGTTGTAGGCGAGCGCCCAGGCGAAGTTCTGCCGCACGATGCGCATCGCGTGGCGCGCCGACGCGAAGGCGCGCGGTATTTCCATCAGCGAATTGCCCATCAGCACGACGTCGGACTGCAGCTGCGCCGCGTCCGCGCCGCTCCCCATCGCGAAGGACACATCCGCCCGCGCCAGCACCGGCGTGTCGTTCAATCCGTCGCCCACCATCGCGACGATGCGGCCGGCGCGTTGCAGCCGCTCGACACAGGCGGATTTGTCCTGCGGCGTTGCGCCGCCGCTCCAGGCGTCGATGCCGAGCCGGCCGGCGACTGCGCCGACCGCCACCGGATGATCTCCGCTCAGTAGGTGGACGCGAAGGCCCGCGGCCTGAAGGCCGGCCACCAGTTGCACCGCGTCGGCGCGCATCGTGTCCTCCATGTGGAAAGCGGCCAGCCAGCCCCGCTCGTCGGCCAGATACACCGGCGTCTGCCCGGGGTCCGCAATCGACGCCGGCGCTGACGCCTGAGCCAGTTCCCGGCAGAAATTTTCCGTGCCGATGCGAACGCACCGGTCGGCCACGCGCGCCTGCACGCCGAGCCCGGGGAAGTTCCTGACCTCCTCCATCACGACGGAGGCGGCTGACGCGCCGCCCTCGAACGCCCGCGCCAGCGGGTGGCGGCTTGCGGTCTCCAGCCCCCTTGCAAGCGCCATGCATTCCGTTTCGGCGGCGGCACCAAGCAAAGTCACACGCGCGATCGCAAAGCGGCCGCTCGTCAGGGTACCTGTCTTGTCCAGCACCACGTCGGTCGCCGCAGCCAGCGTCTCGAGCGCGCTGGCTCGTGTAAGCGCGACGCCTCGCGCGAGCAGTTCGCCGGCGGCCCGGGCAAGCGCGACCGGCGTGGCCAGGGCCAGCGCGCAGGGGCAGGCGGCGACGAGGACCGCGATCGCGATCCACAGATCGCGCCGGTACAGCCCGGCGAGGATCGCGACCGCGAGCACGACGTAGGTGAGCGCGTGCGCGATGCGGTCGGCCGCCGCCACCAGCTTCGGTTTTGCCGCCGCGGCGCGCTCGACCAGGCGCGCGATTGCCGCGGCGCGGGTTTGCGCACCTGCCCGCTCAACGCGCATCACCAGAGGTTGCTCGAGGTTCAGCGTGCCCGCCGCCACGGCGGCGCCCGGAGCCTTGGTGAGCGGCACGGGTTCCCCCGTGAGCAGCGATTCGTCGACGCCGGAGCAGCCCTGCTCCACGACGCCGTCGGCCGGTATGCGATCTCCGGCTGGAACAAGAACCCGGTCTCCCTTTTCAAGCGCATGCGCTTGAACCTGATGCACGCAATCATTTTCCAGGCGCAAAGCCACCGAAGGCGACCAGCGGGCCAGCCGGTCGAGCGAACGCGCCGCGCGCTGGCGCGCCGCCAGCTCGAGATAGCGAGCGCCGAGGAGCAGGAAGGCGAGCATGGCGATGGAATCGAAGTACACCGCGCCCACGCCTGTCACGGTGGCCCACGCGCTGGCGGCGAAACCCGCGCCGATGCCCAGCGCGATGGGCGTGTCCATGCCCGGGCGCAGGCGCCGCAGTTCGCGCCACGCGCCGGAGAAGAAAGGCCCGCAGGAAAAGGCGATCACCGGCGCGGTGAGCACCAGGCTCGCCCAGCGCATCAGGTTTTCGGCTTCACGTGTCAGCGTGCCCGCGCCCTCGTCGACGTAGGCGGGAAACGCGTACATCATCACCTGCATCGCGCCGAAACCGGCGACGAAGAGCTGCCACAGCGCTTTGCGGCGGGCGGTCCGGTCGAACACCGTCTGCCGTAGCGGGTCGTAGGGGAAGGCGTCGTAGCCGATGGCGCGGACCGCCTCGATGATCCTCGAGAGCTGGATGCGCGCCGGATCCCAGGACAACAGTGCGCGCTGTGTCGTGTAGTTGATGTCGGCGCGCAGCACCCCGGGGAGCCGGCGCAGCGTCGCTTCGATGAGCCACAGGCAGGCGGCGCAGCGAACATGGTCGAGAATCAACGTTGCGGTACGTTCGTTCGCACTGCTCGAGTAGGTGAATTGCGCCTGCGCCTGCGGGTCGTCGTAGACAGAGGCCGCCGCGCAATCCTCCGGCTTCGCCGCCGGCCCGGAGCGGGTGGCGTAGTAACTCTCGAACCCGCCCGCGACGATCGTCGAGGCCACCGCCTCGCAGCCCGCGCAGCAGAACTCGCGCGCCGCGCCCAGCACCGGCGCGCGCCAGCGCCCGGCGTCCAGAAGCGGCAGGCCGCAGTGGAAGCAACCCCGAGTCATTACGCATGCTCCCCGGGGTTGCCTGATGAGGATTTGACCAGGATCAATCAGGCCGCGGCGCGCCGCTCAGCGCACGAGCAGGCGCCGGAGGGCGCGCAACTCGCGCCGGCGCTTCGGGTCGGGCCGCGGATAGTCGATGTCGAGCCGCCCCAGGGCATCGACGATGACCTGCGAGACGATCAGCCGCGCGTTGTGCTTGTCGTCGGCGGGTACGACGTACCAGGGCGCGTGCCGCGTGCTGGTCGCGCCCAGGCATGCCTCGTAGGCCTTCGCATACTGCTTCCAGTACCCGCGCTCGTCGAGGTCGGAGCGGCTGAATTTCCAGTTCTTGTCCGGGTCGTCGATGCGCTGCAGGAAACGCTTGCGCTGCTCTTCCTTCGACAGGTGGAGGAAGAACTTGAGGATCCGCGTGCCGTTGCGGTGCAGGTGCCGCTCGAGGCCCGCGATCGACTGATAGCGCTGCTCCCAGAGGTCGGCGCCGCGGGGTGCCCGGCGCGGCAGATTCTGGGCGCGCAGGATTTCAGGGTGCACCCGCACGATCAGCACCTCCTCGTAATACGAGCGGTTGAAGATGCCGATGCGGCCCCGCTCGGGCAGCACGAGCGTGCCGCGCCAGAGGAAATCGTGGTCGAGTTCCGCGGCGCTCGGGTGCTTGAAACTGAACACCTGGCAGCCCTGCGGGTTCACGCCGGACATGACGTGCTTGATGACGCCGTCCTTGCCCGCCGCGTCCATCGCCTGGAAGATCAGCAGCAGCGCGTACCGGTTGTCCGCGTAGAGACATCCCTGCAAAGCGCTGAGTTCCGTGATCTGCCTGTCGAGCGCCCGCTGGTAATCCGCTTTGCTCTCGTAGAAGGGCTTCACCCGGGTGGGCCAATTGCCGAGCCGGACTTTGTTCCCCGGCTCGACACGGAAGCGCGCGGGATCGACCTTCATCGCCGTTACCCGCATGCTACCTGCACGCGGTACCGCCCTGGCTTACTGGATCGCGATGCGGCGCGATCCGTTGCCCGCCTTCTTCGGCAGCGTGAGATCCAGCACGCCGTCCTTGTATTTGGCGATCGTGGCCTTGTCGTCCACCTCGCCAGGCAGCGTGAAACTGCGGCTCACCATGCCGTAGTAGCGCTCGCTGTGCAGCAGCTTCTCGTCCTTTTTCTCTTCCTTCTCTCTCTTCACTTCGGCGCGGATCGATATCTGGTCGCCGGTCACATCGACCTGGATGTCTTCCTTCTTCACGCCCGGGATTTCCGCGTGCACGGTGTAGGCCTTGTCGTCCTCCTTCACGTCTACCTTGAGCTTGAGCTCTTCGCCGCTGGGAAGGGATACGGGCTTGACCCAGAACCCCTTGGTGAGATCGTCGAACATCGTTTCGAACGGGCTGTAGCGCGTGATGTTTGCCATGACTGTCTCCTTTTTCGACCGACAAGCACATCATAGGCACCGCGTGGTGAACGATCTTGACCTGCGTCAAGTCCGATCCCGATCATCGGCTAGACTCGCCCGATGTTCCGCCATACGCTCGCCCCGCTGCTCGCGCCCGCGAGCGTCGCGCTCGTCGGCGCCACCGAGCGTGAGGGCGCGCTCGGCCGCCTCGTCTGGCAGAACCTCGCCGCGGGCGGCCTGCGCGGCGCGCTGAGCCCCGTCAATCCGAAGTACCGGCAGCTATTCGGCGCGCGCTGCTACGCGCGGCTGCGCGACCTGCCGCAGCCGCCCGAACTCGTGGTGCTGGTGACGCCGGCGCGCGCCGTGCCGGGAATCCTCGAGGAGGCCGGCGCCGCGGGCGTGCGCGGCGCCGTCGTGCTGACCAGCGGCTTCGGCGAAACCGGCGCCGCGGGGCGCGCGCTGCAGGCCGAGGCGCTGGGCGCGGCGCGGCGCTACGGCCTGCGCGTGCTCGGCCCGAACTGCCTCGGGCTCATGCGCACGGACGCCGGACTGAACGCCACGTTCTCGCCGGTGCCCGCGCTGCCGGGCAAACTCGCGCTGGTATCGCAGTCCGGCGCGATCTGCACCGCAATCCTCGATTGGGCGCATCCGGCCGGCGTCGGCTTCAGCAGCGTCGTGTCCCTCGGCGCCGCCGCCGACGTCGATTTCGGCGAAGTACTCGATTTCCTCGTCTCCGACCCCGGCACCGACGCGATCCTCATGTACGTGGAGGGCATCCACGACGCGCGGCGCTTCGTCTCGTCGCTGCGCGCCGCCGCGCGCGCGAAGCCGGTCGTCGTTCTCAAGGTCGGGCGCTACGCCGCCGGTTCCAACGCCGCCTCCAGCCACACCGGCGCCCTGGTCGGCAGCGACGCGGTCTTCGACGCCGCCCTGCGTCGTTGCGGCACGGTGCGCGTGCGGACCTACACGCAGCTCTTCGCCGCGGCGCGCATCCTCGCCTCGGGGAGCCATGCGACCGGCGAGCGCCTGGCGATTCTCACCAACGGCGGCGGCCCGGGCGTGCTGGCCGCCGACAGCGCCGCCGAAAACGGAGTTTCACTGGCCCATTTGTCGAACGAAACCATTGCCTTCCTGAATCAGACACTTCCTCCGCAATGGTCTGGCGGCAATCCGATCGACATCATCGGCGACGCGCCGCCGCGGCGCTTTGCCGACGCGACCCGCGCGGCGCTCGCGGATCCAGGGGTCGATGCGCTGCTGGTCATGTACTGCCCGGTCGCGGTGACGCCGGCGACAGCCGCCGCGCAGGCCGTGGTGGAAGGCGCGCGCAACCGCGGCCACAAGACACTGCTCGCCGCCTGGCTGGGAGACATCAACCCGAACGAGACGCGCGCCTGGCTGGACGCGAACGCCGTGCCGAATTTCTACACGCCGGAGAACGCGGTGGAAGCGTTTTCTTTCCTCTGCGCGTACCGGCGCAACCAGTCGCAACTGCTGGAGGTGCCTGCGGCGCTGGCGCGCGCCGCGCAGCTGGTCGCGCCCGACCTGGCTGCGGCCAACGCGATCCGCGATGCGGCGCTTGCCGAGGGCCGCACGGTGCTCACCGAGCATGAGGCCAAGGCGCTGCTGCGCACCTTCGGCGTGCGCGTGCCGCCCTCGCCCGTGGTGACGACGCGGGAGGCGGCCGTGGCGGCGGCGCGCGAGATCGGCTTTCCGGTGGCGCTCAAGATCCATTCGCCGGATATCACACACAAGACCGACGTCGGCGGAGTGCGCCTCAACCTGCAGGACGAGGCCATGGTCGCCGGCGCCTTCGACGGCATGCAGCGCAGCACCCGGGCCGCGCGCCCGGACGCGCGCATCGAGGGCGCGGTGGTGCAGCCGATGCTGCGCTACGCGCACTCGCGCGAAGTGCTGGTCGGCGTCGCCACGGACGCGGTATTCGGCCCGGTGATCTCGTTTGGCACCGGCGGCGTCGCGGTCGAAGCGGTGCGCGACACCGCGATCGCGCTGCCGCCGCTCAACGCCATGCTGGCAGCCGAGCTGATCGACCGGACACGCGCCAGCCGCCTGCTCGGCCCTTACCGCGATGTACCGGCCGCCGACCGCGATGCTCTGGTGGCGCTGCTATGCGGCGTCTCGGAAATGGTCTGCGCGCTGCCCTGGCTGAAGGAGATGGATCTGAATCCGGTGATCGCGCATCCGGGCGGCGCGGCGATCGCCGATGCGCGAATCGTCATCGACCCGTCGCGCCTTGTGGCACCGCCGCGCTACGGCCACATGGCGATCCATCCGTATCCGGTGGAGCTGGAAGGCGAAATGCGGCTGCGCGACGGCTCGATGGTCGCGGTGCGGCCGATCCGGCCGGAGGACGCCGCGCTGGAGCGCCAGTTCTTCGACGCGCTGTCGGAGCGCTCGCGCTACCAGCGGTTCCTCAACCAGATCGCGCAGTTGCCGCCGAAAATGCTGGCCCGCTTCACGCAACTGGATTACGACCGCGAACTGGCGCTGGTGGCGCTGGCGCCCGGCACTCTGGAATTCATCGGCGTCGGACGCTACGCCCCCAACGCGGACGGCGAGACCGCGGAATTCGCGCTCACCGTGGCCGACGCCTGGCAGGGGCACGGCGTCGGCCGCGCCCTGCTCGAGCGGCTCTGCGATTGCGCACGCTCGGCGGGCTACCGTACGCTCTACGGCCACATCCTGAACGCGAACCGCGACATGCTGGACCTCGCCGGGCGCCTGGGCTTCGTGCACTCGGGCCGCGACGGAGACCTGGTGACAGTAGCGCGCGCGCTGAAGTAGGTCTACACTAATTCCGTCATGGCCCGTCGCACCGTTCCCGCCAGCAAGCCGAAAGACGAACGCTCCCGCATCATCGAGCGCCCCGACGGCTTCTATTGGCAAGCCGAGGACCGCGGTGCCGACTTCGGCCCCTTTCCCACGCTTCTTGAAGCCGTTGCCGACATGCAGGCGACAGGCGACGGCAACTACGAGCCGGGCGAGACGCTCGAGGAAGCCGAGGATGAAATCGGCATCTCGAACTGGATCGATCCCGACACCGGCGAGCCGGCCGAGGAGTCCGGCCCCCACATCGAAGAGCACTGAACGTCCGCGCCCGATGCGCGAAGGCAACCTCGAAGCCCCCACCCGCCACCCGCTCGACTGGAAGAGCGAGGCATTCTACGACGAAGGCAAGGCGCTCGCGGAAATGGAGCGTGTCTTCGACATCTGCCACGGCTGCCGGCGCTGCGTCAACCTGTGCACGGCGTTCCCGACGCTGTTCGATCTGGTGGATGCCTCGAGCACCCTCGAAGTGGATGGCATCGCGAAGCCGGCCTACTGGAAAGTCGTCGACCAGTGCTACCTGTGCGACACCTGCTACATGACCAAGTGCCCCTACGTTCCGCCGCATCCCTGGAACGTGGATTTCCCGCACCTGATGCTGCGCGCCAAGGCGATCAAGTTCAAAAAGGGCGAAGTGTCGTTGCGCGACAAAATGCTTTCCTCCACCGACGCGATGGGCAGGCTGAACACCATCCCGGTCGTCGTGCGGATGGTGAACGCGGTGAACAGGAATGGTGTTGCCAGAAATCTTCTGCATCAAACCCTCGGCATTCACAAGGACCGCGAGCTTCCCGAGTACACGAACAGAAGATTTCGCTCTTCTTTTCTGGAAAGCAGATCTTTACCCGTAAAAGACGGAAAAAACACTCCCGGCAAGGTCGCGATCTTCGCCACCTGCTATGTCAATTACAACGAGCCCGGCATGGGCCACGACCTGCTCGCGGTGCTGGCGCACAACGAAATCCCGTACGTGCTGGTGGAGAAGGAAGCCTGCTGCGGGATGCCAAAGCTCGAATTGGGTGATTTGGCTTCCGTTTGCTCTTTGAAAGAGAAAAACCTCCCGGGAATGGCGAAGCTCGCGCGCGAGGGCTACGCCATCTTGACGCCGATTCCCTCCTGCACCCTGATGTTCAAGCAGGAACTGCCGCTGATGTTCCCCGAAGACGCCGGCGTCCAGGCGGTGAAGCAGGCGATGTTCGACCCGTTCGAGTACTTCGTGCAGCGCGCGAAGGACGGGCTGCTGAAAAAGGACTTCAAAGCGAAACTGGGCAAGGTCGCCTACCACATCCCCTGCCATTCGCGCGTGCAGAACGTCGGCCAGAAGACGCGCGAGATGCTGGAGATGATTCCCGGCACCGCGGTGACCACCGTCGAGCGCTGCGCCGGCCACGACGGCACCTGGGGCGTGAAGAAGGAATACTTCGACAACTCGATGAAGATCGGCCGCCCGGTGTTCCGCCAGATGGCCGCCGCCGAACCCGATTACGTCAGCTCCGATTGCCCGATCGCGGGCCGGCACCTGATGCAGGGCATGGGCGAGGAAAAGAAGCAGGCCGAGAAAGCCCATCCGCTGACGCTGCTGCGCAGGGCCTACGGCATCTAGCTTTCGCCGCCGTCCGCGGCGGCGGCGACCAGGCGATGCGTCTCCTCATAGATGCGCTCGCGCGACCCGAAGGCGATGAGATCGATCCGGCGCGCCGCCCTGACGCGGTAGATCACGCGAAATTTTCCGACTCGCAGGCTCCACAGCCCCGCAAGTTCTTCCTTCAGCGGCTTGCCGCAGCCCGGGTCGGCCGCGATCGCCTCCAGCGCACCTCGAAGCTTGCGCTTGATCCGGGGGTGCAGGCCACGAATCAACGCGGCCAGCGCCGGCGGAACTCGCGGCTTGTTCAAAGCTGCCGCCACCGCCGCGCCTATTTCAGCAGTTCATCGAGCGTGTAAAGCCGGCCTTTGCGCGCCCTCAACGCGGCCAAACCGGCGCGAATCTCGCGCATCAGATCGCGGTCGGCGCGAATCGCGCGGGATTCCTTCCAGCTCTCGTATTCCTCCGGGCTCACCAGCACCGCCGCCGGGCGGCCGTTGCGCGTGATCACGACCTCCTCGTCGCGGCGCGCCACCTCCTCGACCAGGCCGCTCAGCTTCGCCTTCGCTTCCGACAGGGACAGGGTTTTCATGCTCGATCCATTCAGACTAGAATTCAGGTCATTCTAGCATGGAAGCCAAACTCCTCGCCGCTCTCGCCTTCGCCCTCATGGGCGACGTACCCTATTCGCAGTTCCAGGCCACGCGTCTCGACGCCATGATCGACGCCATGAACGCCGAGCCGCTCGCGTTCGTGGTGCACGTCGGCGATATCACCTCGGGAACCGGCCCCTGCGGCGACGAATGGCTGGTAGCGCGCAAGGAACAGTTCGCGCGCTTCAGGCATCCGTTCGTCCTGCTTCCCGGCGACAACGATTGGACCGACTGCCACCGCACCGGTTTCGATCCGCTGGAGAGGCTGGAGAAATGGCGGTCACTTTTTTGTTTTTCCATTGACAACTTTTCCCTGGAAAGACAAGAAGGGAAATACTGCGAAAATGTCCGCTGGGTGCACGACAACGTCGTCTTTGTCGGCCTCAATATCCCGGGCAGCTACAACAACATCGAGAACCCTGCCGAGCATGCGCAGCGGATGGCGGCCGTGTTCGCCTGGCTGGACGAGGCGGAAGCCCTCGCGCGCTCGCGCGACGGACTGGTCGTCCTGATGCAGGCCAATCCCTTCGTCACGCGCCGGCTAGGGGCGGACGGCTTCAGCGAGGTGCGTGAACGGCTGCGCCGCCTCGGCGCGGCGATGCCCGGCAAGGTGCTGCTGGTGCACGGCGATACCCACCGGTATCGCGACGACGAGCCGCTCCCCGGCCTGCGGCGCGTCGAAGTCCACGGCGCGCCGCAACTCGGCTGGCTGCGCGCGCGCATCGAGCGCGCCGGCGGGAAACTGTTCGACGTGGAACCGTTCCCGCAGTAACTACTTCGCCAGCATCCGCGCCATGCGGTAGAACTCGAGGTCGGTCTCGCGTTTGCGCTTCGATACCACCTCGAGTTCGGTGGCGATGATCTCGCGCGCCTGCAAGCCGACCATCACCCCGCTCTCG